>JGI25133J35611_10000212_pt1 | contig 33258 bp, 59 predicted proteins | sample ETNvirenome_6_85_FD_35611 | JGI IMG/M metagenome (IMG submission 35611) | reverse complement strand
TTCAGCATTACGCTTCAAGTATATCGAGCATTTGCTCAATCGTATTCGTAGAATCCACATTCTTTAGACGGATCTTATAGATGCTAAGGGCTGCCTTGAACGCTTTGGTGTCAAGACGAGCCTTAAACTCTTCCATCAATTCTTTTTTATCTTCTCGGAGAGTATCCATCTCCGACTCAATTGTAGTTAAGCGAGTCATAAACTCTTTTACTGCGCCTTCAAACTCATTGGACATTTTTATTCCTTTCATGAATAAGTTCAATTTTATCTGGTGTGGTGATTACTTTTTCACCGTCTACTAGTACATCAACCCAAAGGAGACTTTCAAAATCAATATCTTGAGAGACTTCCAAGAGAATCCCTGTCTTCCAGTAATGATCAAGCTCCATCGTTGAAGGATCTCGACTAGTCATCAAAACTTCTACTAAATCCCCTGCTCGGGGTTGCTTTCTTGAGGTCATTTCTATTTACTCAATTTTTCTCGAAGCTTCTTCATCTCTTTCTCTTTCGCCTTGTCCAGACGATCGATATCAACATGAGTGTTAAACTTCTCCGGAGAGTCGNGNCTATCCAGGGCAAAAAGATCTCCGAGTTCAGCTGCTAGAAAACTATCTTCGTTCTTGTCAGAAATATAGAGCATAGCGCGGTGGGCGGCATGCATCCAGAAGGCGTCTTCTAACTCTTCCTTATTAGCCATCTCGCGGAACTTACCAACCTCTTCTGAGATGGTTGCTGTTATCTTATCGCAGGATTTGCGCAACTGACGCTTGAGACGATTGGTCTTAACCTTATCTTCTTTNCCTGCTGCTTTAACTACTCTAAACCCCATGAAACCTCCAGTATTTTCTACAGTGATGACTTTTCTTTATCNGGCGGATTGTGAGGTGTTCCGCCTTCTGTATCAACTTCCTTGAAGTTGCCGCCCTTCCTCTTGGGAATTCCACCCTTAACTCTGGCAGTTGCAATGTTGTTTGCTTCTTCAATCCGCTTGTTATTCACTGAGCATCCTGGGCATNTTTCTTTTTTATTTGGCNCTTTAGTTGTAGTCATCCCACAACCATTTAGGCACCTGTATCTTGTCACTNAAATTAGCTGTCCGCTTATTTCGATCTTATCTTTGAATTTTTTCCACTTACTTGCGTTTCTCATTTTTCTCCACAGAGTTTTGAGGTTAGTGAGATCTATATAACATGTTTTTGAAATTTGTTTATTTTAGACGACGATTTTGAGCTAAAAGTCGATATCCCCAGTCGGCGAACAATCCGAATATGGCGATGTCAGCAAGGGCGTCAAGAGTCGACCCTGGAAGAACAATCGACGCAAGAATAACAGTGATTCCGGCGAGTCGTAAAGTATTTTTATTGATTTCAGACATTTTATTTCCTTCGTATTTCTACTAATCGATCAAGATACCAGAGTGCTTTCTCTAAGTCCTCAATCTCGTTTCCTTTATACGGTGCTCTAAGCAGATACTTTAGCACATTGCCTTCATGAAATCCCAAATTCCACTCTTCAATTACGTCGAGAACTTCAATTTTGCCAATATTGTAATGATTGGGATGATTAACTTTGCTCATGTATGTTTTATACTGCAAGGGATTCAATTGTATTACTTGTCTTGAACAAGAACGATCTCATCTTCATAAACCCAGACTGAGTTTCCACTTAACAAGATCTTGTAGTCGAAAGTTCTATCACCTGACACGGGTGTTACATGAGATCGGCATGACAAATACGTTCTTCTACCGATGATGACGCCCACTCCGCTTGATTTTTCTAAACCAAATATTTCCAAGACATTGTGCTGGAGTGACTTCTTCAGTCTAACTAAATCCCCGATCTTAAACTTAGGGGGCGCGGTCGGCGATCCATTCATCATATCGCTTCCGGATGAGGCGCGTGATTCTGATTGATGATCGCTGGTATCTTTCTATTACTTTTCTTGCTTTTGAGTGTCGCCATTTTGGTCCCCCGTTATAACAAGCAAAAATATTATCACCTTGACATGCTTTAAATCTATAGAAATCACGCAATATAAATACGGCGTGACGAGCACTAGTTCGGGGGTTCATGTTACTTTTTACAAAATCTTTTTTAGAATTGTAACCCAACTTCTTATACCACCATCTTGCATTGATCTGGAACAATCCATAATCCCCAGTATGAGAAACAATGTTTGAATAGAATGATGACTCTTTAAATGCGATAGTAAGCAATAAAACTTTATCGAAGTTTTCTTCTTTGGCAGTCTCTAATATAATACTAACGTTTGTTAGCTGCTCAGAATTTAAGCGCCCTAACACAGACGCTGCGTGGAAATATGTTATTTCTAGTTCATCGTCGGGAACAGCAGCGAGATGGATTGTAGGAGTATCATCTTCATACTTTTCATATACAGGAGCCGGCTCATTACACCCATTGCATGACGCAAGGAGAATTAATGCGGGAAGATATTTTTTTAACATAGTCAACCTCAAGTTTTTTATTATACTCTGCATTTTTCTAATCTTAAGAAGATATTATCGTCTATAGAAAACAAAGCACTTGTTAAACATGCAGAATTTATAAACGTCTCTATCTTCTTCTATTACAGAATCAACAATCGCTCGAATAGAATCGTGCGGAGAAGCAATAGATAAGTTTTCTAGCTTGTCGACGCCGGCGTAGATAACTCCGACGATCTGCATAGAAGAGTTTAAGATAGGTGAGCCTGAAGATCCTGGGCGTGTTGGAATAGAAAACACTGCTTCGTGAACACCTGGCCTTCCAGAGTAAAACCCTTCAAAGATCATAACTGTTTTTCTTCCAAAATATCCGTACGGGGCAGCCATATTATAAACTCTTTCCCCTCTAGCTGGTGGGTCTTCAGCAATATCCAGGTATTTTAGATTTGCATCCGGGTGGAGAAGAACCTTCAAGACGCATAAATCGTTTTTAGAATCAATTCGAATAACTTCTGTTGACATTTTATTGAGATTCTCATCAACGACTGTGATCGCTGACGTCAATATTGTTATTTTCATTTCATCCTTGAGATTTTTTGGGATCTTTGGCTTTGCGCAAGAATGGCCTGCAGTTAGAAAAAATCCGTAATCAGAATTACTTCTACTTCTAGCAAAGAAAGCCCCCGAAGACGTGGAGGCAGACGTCTTAATTGTGCACTGGTCGCCGTGACATATTTTCAAAAGCATTGAGTGTCGAATCATTCCAAATGCTTCAGTCGCCATATAGACTCTATTCGGTGACACATAACAGCTGCTTAATGGGAGCAGACAAAATAAAGTTACAGCAGGAAGTATATTTTTTATGATTTTTTCCATATTAGTAAATATGTAGGAACGCGCATACACATATAAAAATATTGCGCTAAGTAGTCTCGGAGCATTTCCCATGAAATTTTTAAAAAACTCTGTCGTTGGCTTAGTTGCCATCTTCATCGCGCTAGCTTTTTTAAACAAAGGCGGCATCAAACAAAAAGAACAAGCTTGGACAAAAAATGGCAATGAATGGTCATATGTCGGAACCAAGTCAGATGAAAAAAAGCAAATACACATTATAGAAACTTCTACTATTAACGACAAAGAAATATTTAATACTGTGATAAAGATGCCTTTTGTCACACTAGAGGGCGCAGATCAATCTCATGGTAAAAATTGGAGAAAAAACTAGACTTGGTATTCTGCTCAGCCTTTTAGCTGTAGCAGGATTAACATACTACGAAATTTCTCATAGGCCCGCCCTAGTATTTAAAAAAGACACTTCATATTTTATGTCCGGGAAGAATCGGGACTGCAACTGGCAAGTGTTTTTTGAGAAAGATGTTTATCTAAAAAGAGGCTCTTTCTCAAATGTATTCATTGGATTACCTGAAAAACAAAAACTCGGGGCGATCAAAGGAATCGTAGAGTCAACTGACTCTGATCTTCTTTTAGCTTTTTCATTTCCCGGAAAGTTTAGCAGTCCTCCCATAGTGCTGACGTCTAGACATCAATCAATCAAAATCCCCTATGAATCAGTTAGGTTCAAGCTGCTCAATAGCAGCATTTTAACTATCTTAATCTACAAAGACCAAGAAACTTGTATGAAGATGAGGGGCCGTTGATGAAAAAAGTTCTAATCATGCTTTCACTCTTATCAGTCATCAGCTGCTCAGACGATCCAGAGCTGGTCGCGCTTGAGTGCTCGCCTGGCAGCGTGAGAAATTGTGATGAGAGCGGTGCAGTTGTAGCAGATAACCTATCAAGCTTGGTAAGAAACGGTATATGTTCCTACGGTAAGCAGCACTGCTCCTTTGACGGCTGGGGTGAGTGCATCGGAGCTCAAGGTCCTGAAGCTGAGGTTTGTGATGGTTTAGATAATGACTGCAATGGGCAAATTGATGATGAGTACCCCGAAAAAAATGAGCTATGTGGATTCGTCGGGGGCGTGAATTATAGTGAGGGAATATGCCAGCCAGGCGTCTACCAGTGTGAAGACGGGACTATTAAATGCGAAGGACACATCGGACCTGAACTTGAGGTTTGTGATGGGATTGATAATAATTGCAGCGGAGAAATTGACGAACATATTGTCAACCAGACAGCTGTAGTTTGTTATGACGGGCCACCGGGGACGATGAGGGTTGGAATTTGCAGAGCTGGGATCTCATACTGCACAGACGCAGTCATGACCCACTGCGAGGGACAAATCCTCCCAGAAGAAGAAAGATGCGACGGGATTGATAATAACTGTGACGGTGTTATCGACGAAGGATTTGAAGAAAGGCCTGCGGAAATAATTTTTGTTGTTGATGCATCAGGTTCATTTAGTGATGAAATCAACTCAATGATTGGCGGGATTCGGCCGCTTCTCTCAGATCCTATTACGGAAAGATTTAAGTTTGGCCTAGTAGTCATTGGAATGAGAGAACCGGAGAGAGATCCTGAGAGCAACTACAAGCACTTGATTAAAGCGTCTGATTTAGTCCCACGTGATGAGTTTCTGACTTACCTTGAAGAAATACTAACAACTCACATGAGCAATTCTGGTGGACAGGAACCATCATACGATGCGATTGTCGGGATTTCCAACGGAGATATCTCTTTTGACTTCTCTGAAAATGCACAAAAGATCATTGTTCTTATGACTGACGAGCCTGGACAAACTTATGCAACACCTGGGAATAACGAAATGCTGGCGGCGCAAGCTGTTAGGGACGGATCTTTTGGAATCTATATCTTTTCTTTAGCAGAGCACTTTTACTCATTTGATGATATAGTAAGAGATCATAGTCACTTACACTCTGCTACGTCAGACCCTAATACTGTGTTTAGTCAGCTTCAAACTATGTTTGATGATATCTGCAGATAAGCTACTTATCAGTTGGGCACCATTCAGGCTTAATCCAGTTTTGTTCTGCACACAGATGATTCTCAAGTTTTTCAAAATCCATCATTGAGATCGGTGTTGCAAAAACAATAGACTCAAGAAGCTGCGGGACATATCCCCTTCCCACAGGAAGTGCGACTAATACCCCGACAAAATATCCTTGCTTGTCAAAAAATCCTGAACCTGAGGCGCCTGGCCATCCGTACGTATGTATGGTGATCTTAGTTCTGTCATTAGATATCTTCTCTATGCCGGCGACATCACCTCTCAGAGTAAGAAGATCATGATGACCAGGGTACCCTGAATACGTTAGCGTTTCACCGATCTCTGGGAGCGAACGATTTACTTTTAAGGGTACAGCCAAAATAGATTCTAGCTTCTTTACTGCAAGGACACAGATGTCCTCTTCGCGATCAAAATAAACAATCCATCCTTTTTGTCTTTCTCTTTCAGGTGTTACAACCCAAACATATGACTGGGTTGATGCATCTACAACATGGGCGGCAGTAATTACCAAGTGGCGCTTTTTATATGTAACGTATGTTCCACTTCCTCGGCCGCTATTTGGTGTAAAGACTTTAACTGTCGCATATCTAGATCGAAGCTCATATGGGTTTAGAGTTTCAACTGGGGTTGCGTTGCCCCAAAAAAACTCTGTTAGGGCTTTTTTGTCATCTTTACACACGGGCGCAGGCTGATCAGAGCTGCAGCTTACAGCTAAGATGAATATAGAACACAAAGATAAAATATTTTTCATAATACTCTTTCAAAAAAATTTGGAGGAGAGTGAGGGATTCGAACCCTCGGTAGATTGCTCTACAGCCGCGTTCCAGGCGACCACCTTCGACCGCTCGGTCAACTCTCCATAACAGGTGCTAAGTATTAATCTAAAATAACTTTCTCGTTAGTCTTCCAGTTTCTCAAATAGACGGTGCAAAGACCTTGCTTATAGGCCAAATTTAGATCTTTGACTTTTAACCAAGCTGTTTGCCGATCGCTATATGTAAACAAAGTGTGATGAGATCTCCCTCGGCCCTTTCTTCCTTCGAAATCCAAGCATACATGCCAAGGGTGTGTATCAGATTGACAAAAGTTTGACTTACGTTCCCAGGGCCATGCCTCAGTATCACCTGTTTTCTTAGCCTTGCCGATTGGTCGCTTGTACTTATTAGACATCTTTAACTCCGAATGATTGATTATACTGTCTATAGTCCGCAAGTATAACAGAGATCATTCTGGGAACTCTGGGATATACTTATTTATCTAATCCCTGGATTCCTCATCTATTGCTTGCTGTGTAGAAACGCTTANCACCATCTCATGCAATCGTCCGGGAGAAATTTTTTCATATGTTATAGGAAAAATTCCAGCTGTAATTAGCGCATGAGCGATCCACTGTGAGCAGTACCACTTTCTGTCGTGTTTAATCATATACGGTACGAACTGTGATATTATCATACCGATCCAATCATATTTCTGTCCTGCTGTTTGCTCATAGAATCTGAATATGTTTTTTAGTTGAAGATCATCTACTTTTAGTTCTACTTTCTTCCAGTCCTTGTCGTCACAACAGAAGTCTTCTTGAACCATTCGGACAACGCCTTCTTCTTCTGGGCAAATTCCTGCCGTTATCCCCCCTGGGAGGATAAGCTCGGCGTGAAGATATGGGCTCTTAGTCCACCATGCAATAATCTTTTGGCGCCAATCTTGCGCGGGAGCACAATAAAATGCGACCCAGATTGAATTCACAAGGTTCCTAGATTAGTTTTTTGTCTTCTTAGAAGATGTTTTCTTGGTGCGAGATGAAGTCTTAGACTTTTTAGCAGACGATGTAGCTTTGGTTGTCTTCTTAGATCGACGCTTTTTCGTCTTTGTTGCTTTTTCTAGATCAGGATCAACTGACAGTGAATTGATGATTGCCTGCGCTGGTTCAGTTGCATCATTCACCTTTGAAGTTTCAATTGATTCTACTTCTAGCACATCCTCTGTTTCGTCAGTGGTAGCTTCCTCAACTTGATCATCTTTAGCAGTTGAAGTTTTTTCCTTGGGGCGAGCTGTAAGTGACGGGGGATTTAAATCACTCAGGCTTATTCTTGCGGTTGATGCCATTTTTTTCTCCTTGTTTATCCCTGGTAAGGGCCCGTTGTTTTTTTGGGGCATCCAGGCTTGTAATATATTCTATCAAATCTTTCTTAGCTGTGGAAGCTAAAATCGACCATTTTTTTGCCTGCGAAACATCACCCATAGCGTAACAAGCATCTGATTTGTACGCAAACTCATCGATTAAGTCTGCATACATTTCTAATGTCTCGTACGGTGGTGTGATGTTCACAATCTTATTCATTCAAACTTCACGTATTCTGACAAGATGTTATCTACTTTCCTGATTAGGGTCTCTAGCTCAGTTGCCACATCGCTCTGCTTAAGAATTCCGATGTCGGCGCCGGGGGCTTTCTTCATATCAAGCGAGTTATAGAACTCAATTAAATGTGTTCTAACCCCAACAATCTTTTGAATATCTTCTTGTTTCATTTTTCTTCCTTTGAGGTCGCGGTGCCTCGTTAATAATTATGTGCAATTCTTAATTAGCCACTCATGGTACCAATTTAAAGCGTGGTCCTTTGGTTGGGCGTCTTTCCAGGCCGGAGTACAGAAAATCTTCCATGCGTCATTTCCATACTTGCCAATACCATATAGCTCAATTGGCTCAGACCAATTCTTTTCTAAATATTCTCTAGACATTGTAACTAGTGTTTTAGCCCTACGTTTACTTAAACCGATCGGCTTTAAAAGATCCGCGAGAAAATCTTCCTGGGCGTTCATCGCATCTTGAGGTGTAGGGTATAAGTCAAAAAACTTTCTCATGATAGGTTCAGCTGTGAACCGCCTCGTAAGATTACAAAAAACACATGAAACCAAAACTTTCCACGGATCCTTATAGAGCTCTTCCTGAATTAGGCCGAAGGGCGATTTCGGTGGGTTCCAATTATTGGTCACTTCTAATTTCCTGGAATTTTTCAATTAAGTCTTTTTCCTTGGGGGAAAGATACTCAGGTATCTTCACTTTTATAGAGACTATATGATCTCCGCCATTGACTCCCAGCTTACCAAGCTTTAACAGCGTGTCATGTTGAGTCCCAGGTGGAACGTTTAAGTTTTTCTTGCCGCTTGAAAGCGTCTCTATTTTAACGATATCACCTAACATTGCCTGGCTTACGCTTACATGCAAATCTGTATGAATGTCATTTCCTATTCTCTCAAACTTGTCATGCTTTCTTACGTGAACAACAAGGAAAAGATTCCCCGGGTAGCCCACGCTTGTCTCATGACCCATTCCTTTTAGCCGGACAACAGATCCGTCTGATACACCCGCTGGGATCTTAACAGTTATAGTCTTGTGTTTTTGATTTACACCTTTGCCGCTACAAGAAATGCAAGGGTCAATAAGTATGTTTCCAGAACCTGAACACTGGGGGCAATCTGATACAAAAGCAAAAAAACCTTGTTGATGTGTAATGTTTCCTGCGCCGTGACATGATGAGCAAATTTTTGACCCATCTTTAGAAGTAGTCCCTTTTCCGCTGCAAGGCTGGCACTGTCTTTTTGGGTCATAATTTATGCTTACTTCTCCGCCGCTAGAGGCTTGCTCAAGCGTAACCATAACCTGCGCTCTAATGTCTGCGCCTTTTTTTGCTTGTTTTCCTCGGCTGGTTTGCCCGGAGAATACGTCTTCAAACCCGCCACCGAAATTTCTAAAAAAATCGCTTACATTAGAGGGGTTTGCGCTNCCGTGAAATCCTCGAGGGGCNGGATCGGGTGTACCATATTTGTCAAAATTCTTTCGCTTTTCAGGATCGCTGAGAATTGAATACGCAGCACTTATCTCTTTGAATCTTTCATCTGCGTCAGGAATATCTGAAGTATCTGGGTGAAACTTCTTTGCTAGATTTCGATAAGCTTTTTTTAGCTCACGAGCTGAGACTGTTTTCTCAACATCTAGCACTTCATAGGGATTTTTCACAACATGCTCTCAGATACTATATCTTATCAAAAAAAGAGCTTTTTGTTCACATGGGGGACTTTTTATAAACGAGCTCATATGCGAACTCTACTGCAGGGCGAAGATATTCCAGAAGCCTTTTGTCATCGACCAACTCTCTGAGTGGTATCATCCTTGCTGCGCGATGTTCAAATATACCTGTGTGTGGGTTTCGTTGCATCTCAGGCTCTTGCTCTGTCTCAGCAACATACATTACAGTAGCTTCAGACTCTAGCGGGTCAGTTCCGTACTTAAAATTCAGTTCAGTAATTGAAGCTTCTTCTTCAGCTTCTCGGATCGCTGCTTCAAGAGGATTTTCTCCAGGATCGATTATTCCTTTGGTGAGGTCGATCTTTCCTGTATGCGTCATCAAGCATACAACGTGTGGTTCTCCGTCTTGCTCTCTTAAAATTACTATTCCGGCTGCTGGCTTATATCTCATTATGATCTCCGTATTATTAACTATACGTTAATCCTTTCAAATCCAATAAACTTTATATTATCTAGCGATTTTTTTAAAGGCTTGCAAAGATCTGTTGTCAAATATTTCATAGCAGAGTCGCATAAAACCGTAACCGTAACAACATTACGCTTTGAACTTGTAGCGATATCAAGGGCGCCGTAAATATTAGCCCCTGATGAGATTCCTACCGAGAGACCCCCTTGGTTTATCATTTGAGCTACACAAAGAGCATCTTCATCATCTACTCTGATCTCNGAATGAAGCGAATTTAACTTTAAAATCTCAGGAACAAAGGAGTCACCGATGCCTTCTATTCTATGCATCCCTCCGTTTTCCTCATGATTCACAGGAAAAATTGGGTGCACTCTTACGTTTAAGTTCTGTATCTTTAAGGCGCCTCCAGTACCCATCACTGTCCCACCAGTTCCTGCGCCGGCGACGAAAGCATCTATGGTCTCATTGATTCCATTCATTACTTTTTGTATCTCTGGCCCAGTTGTCGCCCTATGAGCCTCTACATTTTCCCAGTTAGAAAATTGAGACGGATAGAAAACACCTTCATTTTCTGCTTCTGCGGCAGCCATCTCTAAAGATCCTGGGAACCCACCTTGCTCTTCAGTTACTTCAACAACCTCAGAACCATACAATCTCATTAGAGACTTTCTCTCTTCACTCATCCACTCGGGCATGTAAATTTTAACTTTATGACCTAAGGCCGCGCCCATAGCAGAGAAAGCAATTCCAGTATTTCCTGACGTTGCTTCTACTATTAGATCGCCTGATCTTAACCTTCTGACTTGATACGCATGACGCAAGATACGGATTGCCATTCTATCTTTAATGCTACCTGAGAAGTTGGTTGCTTCGTACTTAGCGAAAATATGACACGGTTTTCCATCAACAATAAAAAACAGCTTTAAAAGAGGGGTGTTGCCCACTAAAGATTCAATTCTAGTTAGCTTTTCTTCTATTGCGGGATCGATGTCCGTCATAGCTTATTTCCATATCTTGCTTTTAAGTTTTGTCCAGGTAGTTTGGGAGAAAGATCTACCTTCCCCCTTTACGCTAAAGGGTCGTTATCTTTTTTCTTTTTTGGGCGGCCCTTTTTTGGTTTGGGTTCTTGGGCTGCATTGATCTTATCTATGTTTTTTTGCAAAGACTCAGTCTTCTTTTTAAGAGATGTATTATTTGCCTCAAGGGCGGTGAGTTGGCCTTTTAGCTGTGCTATCTCTTTGCCTCTGTCTGCAAGGGTTTTTCCAGCGTCTGCTAGCTTATCATTCAACACTGTAACAAGATTTTCTAATGAGCCAATTGACTTTTTACTAATTTCATCAAACTGATCTATTAGACTTTTTGATTGTTTCAACAAGGGAAGTAAGTGATCACATGCCTCTGCGTACCCTGACTTTCGGCCTTTTTCAAAGGTGTCATCCTTCACTATAGCCAACCAGTCATTACAACTATCAATCAGAGTTTTTTTGTCTAAAACACTTCGATGACTATCTATCGCATTTTGAACTGTCTCCGCTGAGCCAGTGAGCTTTTCATCGATGATAGCTTTAGCATCTTCTAGCGTTTTTTTCAATGCGGCTATTTGTTCTTTCATTTTCTCTACCTCGTATACATGTCAGCAATTGCAGCAGCGAATGCGTCAGGCTTTGTAATACATTTAAACCCACATCCTTTTACCATACCGACCATTTCATCGTAAAACTTGTTTGACTCAAACCTATCGTCTGGATTGATATCTACATGAACTGTTAGATCTCTTCCGCAGATTTCCTGGAGAGCTGATGCTATTTGTATTGAATCTAATACTTCTAGCTGCAGTCTTTTATAGAGAGACGTTGGAGTTTCTGGTTTCTTCGCTCTCCAGAATACGATCACTCCGTGCCCAGGATCCCTAAAGCAAATTGTACTAATTAGTCTAAACTTCTCTCCATTCAAGCAAGAATCACTTCCGACATGAAGGTTGTATTGATCAGTATTAAACTTTTTAATTTTTTCTTCGATGTCTACTTCAGTACCTGACAGGGTCTTCCAACAGCCCTCAATCATTTTTTTCTTCTTTTGTAACAGCTTTAACATATTTTTTAGCAGACTGATATTGCATATAGTAATACGCAAAACATACTGGCCACGCTCCTGCTATTGGAGAAACACCAAAAAGAGCAATGTCCAGAATAAGCATTGCTGCAAAGAAAATCATTCCAACTCGATAAAAACCTAAAAACCCATTTGCATCCATTATTGATCTCCTGTTTGGAAACTACTCAATAATAACTAATAGGAATTTAAGATTTCTATCAAATTCTCAGGGCTAGTTATAGGATGATTCTTTTCACACTTAGCAGCGATTTCCCAATCATTCCCATAGGGTACAATATTATCCCCAAAAAATATGCAATCTTCGGGGCCTTCATCAATGTTGTTCAAAGCATAAGTCTTATCCCAGCCGCATCTCGTAATATCAATTGAAATCTGGCCGCCTTTTCTAAAAGAGAGACCGTATCCTTTGAACTCCTTCTCTAAGAATTCGATTGCTTTATCTCGATCACCTGACTTCTTATCCCAGGCTACATAGTCTTCGCGCTGATCTTGTGAGCAGTTTCTGCCAATCAAAGAAAAGTTAATTTGACTTCCTCGCCACTCCACAAACGTTCCAGTTTTAAATTTGGAATGATTTTTAGAAGCATATTTTAGCAAAACAGATACAATGTGATTCAAATCAGACTGGGAATAATGATCTGTAAGATCAACCTTGTGAATTAATTCTGGTTCTTGACATCCCCACTCATCATCTGGATCTAAATTAGTATTGTATACGACAGTACCGTTGCAGCAACAAACTTTTTCAAAGAGGCGTAAGAGATTATCTTTTCCAATCTGTTCTTCTACTTTGGCGTAATTAGAGCCTGTCACTAAATACATCTTATGCGTAGCTGCGTACCTCGCAGTCGCAGTAGAGCCTGGAGTACGGGCTTAGTTATCTTTTGGCGTGATCCTGTCAGCGTTCCGTCCATGTCAAAAATGAGAGCCTTACGCATTGTCGGCGTCCTCCACAATTGAAGCGTCTACTGTAAGCATCAACCCTGATACTGACGCTGCGTTTTCTAGCGCACATCGGGTTACTTTTACCGGGTCGATGATTCCAGCTTCAATCATATCACCAAACGTATCGTTTGAAGCATCGTAGCCTTGTGAGCCATCTTTCTCTTGGATCTTTGCCATTACAATTACTGGCTCGCCGCCGGCGTTTCGAACGATCTGGGAGAGGGGTGCTTGGCATGCTCTTCTGACGATATTTCTTCCGATAGATCTACCAGTCACCCCCTCTGTAGCATCGGATAGACTTGAAGCAGCTCTGACCAAGGCAACCCCACCCCCAGGAACGATTCCTTCTTCAATCGCGGCACGTGTTGCATTAAGCGCATCGTCCACGCGATCTTTCTTTTCTTTGACTTCCAATTCAGTTGCTCCTCCAACACGGAGAACCGCAACACCACCGTTAAGCTTTGCAATTCGATCTCGAACAAAATCACGCTCTTGATCTGAGATTGTGAAATCTTCTACTCGACTACGGAGATCTTTTACTTTTTCAGCAACTTCTTCTGTTCTATCATTGTTACCCACTAAGATAGTACTAGTTCTGCTGCAAACAACTTTCTTTGCCTGCCCCAGGTGCTCAGTTGTAACGTCGGAGAAACTAATTCCTGTAGCATCTGAGATTATTTGAGCTCCCGTAAGAGTTGCAAGATCAGACATTAGATCTAATTTTCCTGCCCCGAAACCAGGGGAGTTGATTGCACAAACTTCCAAGACACCTTTCATCTTATTTACAACTAGGCCTTGCAAAGCCTCACCTTCAATTTCCTCAGCTACAAATAAGATGGGACGTTTTTCTTGAACTACTTTTTCTAGAACAGTAACGATATCAGCGAGTGCTGTAAGTTTTCTTGTAGTGAGAAAAATATAAGGATTTTTAAGTTCTGCTGTCATCTTATCTGAATTTGTTGCAAAATACGGGGAAACATATCCTCTATCTACTTGCATGCCTTCGACAACGTCTAAGGTTGTGTCAAATCCTTTTGCTTCTTCGACAGTAACTACCCCTTCACGACCAACTCGGTCGACGGCTTTGGCAATTAGAGCACCGATTTCAACATCTCCGTTAGCAGAGATTGTGGCGACTTGTTGAATCTTATCTATGTCTTCTACAGGATCAGACAAGCCTTTCAGGTAATCAACTATCTCAGACACAGCTTCGTCAATCCCTGCCTTGATATCAGTTGAAGAGTAGCCGTTGCCCAGCATCCGGAGGCCTTCTGCATATATTGCTTGAGATAGCACGGTTGCAGTTGTGGTTCCGTCACCTGCCACATCATTTGTGCGAGAAGCGACCTCCTTTACCATCTGTGCGCCTAAGTTAAGGAAGCGCTCCTTAAGGTTGATAGCACGAGCAACACTTACGCCGTCTTTGGTTACAGTAGGCGGGCGGTCTGGGTGCTCAATAACAACATTTTTTCCTTTTGGGCCGAGCGTTACTTTAACTGCATCAGCTAAGATGTTGACACCCTCTAAAAGGCGCTGTCTTGCATCATCATTAAAAGCAACCTTTTTATCAGTCTCAAACTTCATACTAATCTCTCAGGATTCTTTTTGCGGTTCCCTCTAGAAGATTAGATGGAACTTGCACAACCCGACGGGATTGGCTTACAACATTAAAGGCGACGAATAAATCACCTTCTTTAAGAACAACCTCTTCTTGCTCTATTACTTTAGATTGACGTAAAACATTTATTATGTCATCCGGTAAATATTTCATTTTTTAAACCTCTCGTTTTCATCAGGCGAAATGATCCATACTTTATCATACGAAACATTATAACGCAAAGATAGCAGCTTTGAATAAAAATCATGTGTATCATCTGACATGTTTATTTCTGAATCTATTGTTTCCATTGCGTATAGACAGCAGTGATCTTCTACAAAGACCCTGTACATCGAAAAACTACCTGTAAAAGCTTCTTGAATATCCATAGCATATTTTCTAATTCATTTTATGAAAAAATGACTAAAAAGTAAAAGTGCTATTTTTGGATAGCAGGAACCCAGTGCGTTGTTCGACCGTCAGCAGTTTTCTCCCTTACGACTGGATTTCCAACTGGATCGAATTTCTTATTATAGACGGCGAATCTATCTGTAGCGTCGCCTGCTTCACCGTAAAAATCTGTGTATGATTTTATAGTTGCCCCTCCGCTTTCAAAGGAGTTTAGAAGCACAGAGCGCGTCGCTTTATTTAGCACTTGAACTTCTTCGCTTGTAAGTGTCTCAACAATCCTGTTAGGAGAAATTCTCGCAAGATAAAGTGATTCTGCTTTGACATAGTTTCCCACTCCAGATAAAACTGACTGGTCCATTATGGCTTCAGCTACTGTCTTCTTTTTCTTCTTAGAGATTCTCTCCAAGAAAAGGTCATCTTTGCATTCTTCAGCCAGGAGATCTGGGCCTAGAGAATTTAGTTTATCAACTAGAGGCTGTTTTCCTTGCATGAACTTAATAGTGCCGAAGTTTCGCTGATCATTATAATACAGCTCGCCGTCATTTAGAACAAATTTTACTCGACTATGTTTGCTAGACTTGTCAGACCAAGACCCAGTCATCCCAAGTGTACTCCACAGACTCCACTGGTGGCTTAAAAGCATAAAAATAAACTTGCCGTGAACACCTGCTCCTAGGATTTTTATCGGAAACTCATCTTCAAACTTCTCAATATTCTCAATGGGTTTCTTCGTATACCTTCCACTAACCATCTCAATAGACTGAATCGTTCTATTTGACACTCTTTCTGATAACTGTAGTGCCATTCTTCTGCACTCTGGACCTTCAGGCAACTGTCTTCTCCTCGCAGATCAACTCGAATGTCTCAATAAACTTCTTCCAGGGCTTTTCTTTTAGCACTGAACTAAACTCCCACCCGAAGAAGCTTTCTTTGATTACATCTGGCTGTAAGTCAGTCTCAGAAACCTGGATTCCTTCTATTTCTAGATTCGTCAGAGGATCGATTCTAATCAAACTTAAATTGCGCAAGAAATGTGCTTCCCACTCTGGGTCAGATAATTTTTGCTCAAACAACTCGGGATTTCTCATAATCTTTTCTGCAGTCTTATCACCATGACGAGGGATGCCTGGAATGTTATCAGTTGCATCTCCTCGAATCGCCTTCCATTCTAGATAGTCATAGTCTGGAGGTTGAACAAACTCCTTCTTGATCGGGTGATACAATCGGATCTGTGGATTCTCATCAGTTAGCAGCTGAATGAAATCAGAATCACCTGAAGTGATGATCACATCATCTTCCCTGTGGAGCCTAGCGTAATGCGCGATGATGTCATCTGCTTCAAAGTCAGGATGGCGGACAATGCTGAATGGGAACGCTTTGTAAAGGAGCTCCACGCATTCATCTTTCTGCCTAAAGAAATCCTGCATTGCACTCCACTTGGGATCTGTCTCATCGATCTGACGGTTAGCCTTATAATCGCTGTCCATTTCAATGCGCTTCTTTGGGGTTCCCTCAAGGACAAAATAAACCTTGTCAGGATCGAATTTCTCGATAATTGGTCGTAGAGACCTAAAGAACATATAGGTTATGGAGTGATCACCGTTGTGATATCCTGCTCTTGCTCTATGAATAAGATTGTGACCGTCTAGAATAAGGACTTTCATGTAGCCTCCTGTGGTTATATTATACCATCAGGGCGATAGAATTACAATTTTATAACTAAGATGTGTGTGTGTTTTTCTCAAGACGGACGACGCCTTTGAGTGCTTTCACAGAAGACAATAAATCTTCAAGAAAAAGATTAGACCCACCAGCTCCTTCAGTTGGAATAAAGGATATCTCAACTGGAACCTTGGAGCGGCTGCCGATTTTCTTAATCGCGTCTCGCTGATAAACTGTAGCAACACCTTCCATCACACGAATCTTAGTGAGAAGGTTGTTGAGAAGGTAGGAGTTGTCGTAGATCATTACATATGTTTTAGACACAGTGTCAATAATCTTACGTTTAGCGTTTTGCTCGCTAATAACTTGCTGTACAACATTTCTAATTAGATCTGACATTTGATGCTCCGTTATTAATTATCATCTTGCGAGGTATTTTTTATCTCTACGCCGTTTTCGCCAAAAGAAATTGTGAACTTTATTGCATCTTCACCAGCTGAGATTATAGCTGTGGCAAGCTCTCCTTCAATGTGTTTTTGAGTCCATCTTCTAATAGCTCGGGCTCCAACAGTAGGATCGTAGGTCTCTTTTGCAACCTTTTCATACATAGTGGGATCAAAAGAAACCGAGATCCCTTTCTTCTCTAGGCGTCGAGAAATGTCGTCCATAACATTCTTAGCAATTCCGACCAAGTTGCTCTCAGCAAGAGGATTAAAAACAGCGATGTCGTCGATTCGATTAAGCAGTTCAGGACGATACTTGGCACGAAGAAGTTCTAATACTTTCTCTCGAGTTTCTTCTGTGACATCGCCGTCTTTTTGTAAGGCTTCAAGGAGCATGTGTGAGCCGATGTTAGAAGTCATAATCACAACTGTGTTCTTAAAATCAACTAGCCTGCCTTGGCCATCTGTAAGTCGGCCGTCATCAAGCAGCTGCAGGAGGACGTCAAAGACCTCTGGGTGGGCTTTCTCAATCTCATCTAATAGTACAATCGAGTATGGCCTTCTTCGTACTGCCTCAGTTAACTGTCCACCTTGTTCATACCCAATATAACCCGGGGGTGCTCCGACCATTCGTGATATCGAATGTTTCTCTCCATACTCAGACATGTCTACTCTAATCACATGATCGTAATCATCGAACATGATCTTAGCTAAAGATTTTGCAAGCCAAGTCTTACCTACACCAGATGGCCCCAAGAACAAGAATGATCCGATGGGCTTTGACTCATCTGAGAGACCTGCTCGAGACCTGACTATGGATTGGGCGACTGCTTTCACAGCCCGTTCTTGACCTAGAACAGTTCCGTTAAGAAGATCTTCTAACCCAGATAGCTTCTCTTTCTCTGTCTTACTTAGGTCGGCGGCTGGGATACCAGTCCAGGCTGCAACAACTTCCGCAATCTCTAAGGGCGTGATTTCATCTTTCATCATCTGCGAGTTTTGTCGCACTGATTTCATTGCGAACTCAGCAGAGTTAAGTGAAGAGTTGGCCAAAACTTTTTCTACTGTTGTTAATCTTTGCAAAGCAACGGCATCGCTCATGGCTTGAGCATCCTGAATCTTTGCTTCAATCTTTAGAATCTTAGACTTAGCTTCTTTAATTTTATCCATCGCGGCTTTTTCAGCATCAAACTGAGTTTGTAAAGCATTTCGCTTCTCACGAGAACCCGCTAATTCCTTTTTCATTTCTATAAGCTGTTGATCTACGTTTTTTTCCTTAGATAAACTGTCGATCTCGACTTCGAGAATCATTACTTTCTGATTTAGAGACTCAAGCTCTGGGGGAGCTGAAGTGTTGTCTGCTCGAACCTTAGCAGTAGATTCATCTACCAGGTCGATCGCTTTATCAGGAAGGTTCCGAGAAGGAACATATCTCTCACTTAGCTCAACTGCTGCAATCAATGCAGCATCACGAATCTGGAGACCGTGATACGCTTCATAAGAATCCCGGAGGCCTCTTAAGATTGCCATTGTCTGCCGTGAAGTTGGAGGCTCGACGTAAACTGTCTGGAATCTTCTTTCCAGAGCGGCGTCTGCTTCAATAGAAGTTCTAAATTCATCTTCAGTTGTTGCTCCGACAACTCGAACAGCACCACGATCCAGAAATGGTTTAAGAACAGAAGAGATTGATGGCGCGTTATCTCCACCACCACAGATCATGTGAATCTCGTCGATAAACAAAATGACTGGAATGGGACTTTCCTCTACTTCAGATAAGATTCCAGAGACTCTCTCTTCCATATCTCCGCGGTGTTTTGCGCCGGCCATTAGAGACGCAACGTCTAACTGAAGGAGCTTTGCGCCTTTCAAGTGAGACGGGATATCACCCTTGTGAATTCGATGGGCTAGCAAGTGAGCGATTGCGGTCTTGCCAACACCTGGTTTGCCGATAATAATCGGATTATTCTTGTTTCGTCGACAAAGAATTCGAATTACACTTCGAATCTCATCTTCTCGACCAATCACAGGAGGGATAGTGCCTGTTGAGCACTCTGCTACAAGCTCTCTACCTTTAGTTAAAAGAAGCTTGATTGAGTTTCGCTCTCGTCGATTCTCAACCTTCTTTCCTTGACGAAGGATCTCAACTTCTGCTTCAACTGCTTCTTGCGTGAGGCCCGCTTCGATCAAAAATCGTTTTGCAGGTTGCTCATTAACAGGATCAGTAAAAATCTCTAAGAACAATGTAGTTGAACTAGCGAACGAGTCACCTTTGCTCTTAGCAGTGAGTTGTGCCCTCGTTAAAAGCCGGAGAAGTCGAGGAGACACCGTAATGGAATCCTCTGCTGCAGTTTTCGCAGGCATTTTTAGCATCGCTGTAAGATGCAAGTTAAGCTTTGTCAATAGATCTTTTCGATCGACAGACAGCTTTGCCAGAATAGCCCTTACGGGATTGTCTTCCTGATTCAACATGCACACCAGAAGATGTTCTGGATATGGCTGGGGGTGATCGAGTTTTCTAGCTAGCTTGGATGAGGTCTGGATAGCTTCTGCGGCAAGATCAGTAAAGTCTTCAATGAGCATGTAAATCTCCGTCTACAATAGTATGTATGGAGTTACTACGTTTAGAAATGAACTCTTGCTTTGGTTCCATCTTCAAGCACAAATACATTCTCTTCAGGTGCTTCAGGCTTAATCTCTGGCTGTGCTTCATGGGCAGTCGAAGGTGAGTCACCGAACAGATTATGTGACAACTCTTTAGAACGAGAATCTACCTTAGAACACATGGTGTCGATATTTCTCGTAACATTGTCAATTAACAGGGTTCGGACTTCCTCTAGATTCTGGTAGACATCACCCTTAAGACGAGTGAGATCGATCGGATCGTCATTCTCTTTGTGTGAGACCAGGTAAGTTACTTCCTCACCCTTAAAAGTCTTACGAACAACTTGCTCGGCCACGACAACGGGCACGATCTTCATCTTCTCGACCATCACTACGAATAGTGTTTGGCCTACTTCGTACCTATTATTGTCCACGCAGAGCTTCGTTCAGCTCATCGGTGCAGACAAGGACGTCGTTATCTGTAGTGTTCTGGTGGTAGACGGAAAGATCTAGGCGAGCAAGCTCCTTCAAGAGCTTGGACTCCTCGCGGTGACCGCCGTAGGTTTCATAGAGTTTAACTAGACGCTTAACAGTTGTTGGGTGTAGACGCATTTGACATCTCCTTACCCATTAGTATACTAGGCCTGGAGAGAGATGTTTACTAATTATTAGTAATCTGGGCGAGTTCTTCAGCTGATATTTCAATCTCACTGAGGCTGAATCGTTTTCCACCGTATTCAAGGACATGCTCACCGTCTATCTCATAGATGACTGCCTCTTCTTCAGATTCTTCCATGACATCAAGGCCGTCGACATCTTCAACTGAATCTTCTTCTAGTACTTCTTCTTCGTGAGCAGCGCCGCAGTCTTCTTCCATGTCGTCTTCTTCGAACATATCACCAGGAGATTCTTCGCCTTCGTCTTCAAGCATTGGGCCGGACATGATAGGTGGGTGTTCGCCCTCTTCCAGCGCTTCTTCGTCTTCAGCTTCTTCCATAGCTCCAGGCTTAAAATCAATATTCTCAAGGGAAAGCGTGCCTTCCGCGACCATCTTGCGAATAGTGCGTCGGACAGCTTGACGGACCTGTGCGTCGGACTCATCAGCTTGACGAGTCTCAGTTGATTCATTGAGCTCCTCAGCTTGCTCACGAACTATTTCGTGGCGAGATTCATGGTTACCGAGGCCGGCGAGCAGCTCTAATCTATTTTTTCTAAAATCCATCGTGATTTCTCCTTGTGTACACAAAAGATGATTTAGTGAACGTTATTAAATATAACGCAACCTACTATTTATACCACTTGTTGTAAATCGAAGGAATACTTACCCGGATCTGTGAGCCAGTACTGCTTTCTACCCAGGTATCGATCTAGCTTCCGGCGGTAGATNCCATGCTCCCTCTCGATCCGACCATTTAGCTTCTCAAGCTGCTTGGGGGCTTTTGTAGTTTTGATCTTTTGAGTAACTACCTCAACTACATTATCGAACTTCTGGCGGGCTTGTACAATGAGATCGTCTAGCTTACTCAATTCAATATTATTCTTATTGATCACTTCACCCCAGAGAACAGTGCACTTCTTCATGCCTTCATGCTTCTTCATGGCAACCTTTCCGCGGGACCCCGGGGAAAGGGGCCTGAAGTCTTCTACTGTGAGCCCTGTAAAAAGAAGCACTGCGAAGCTGTCAAAATCGGGGGAAGCAATAAAATACAGATAATCAAGAGATCCCTTTTGGGCAAGTGTCTCATAATCCGATTGAAAGCTAATACTTCCAGACTTATTTACTGTGGTGAGCTTGCACTCAATTTCCCGATCAATATCCTGGATGTAAACATCTGGCATCCCGGGGGCTCCGTCATTGATAACATTCTCATATCGATTCCGCAAGGCTCGAGCAAGAAACTCTTCTTGTGCCATTGACATAAAAATATTTCTTCGGCCCAGGTTTGACTCTAAGTTCATCTCAAACTGGTTAAAATGTTTTTTGAGACCACGATAAAAACTTTGCATCTCCGACAAGGTTTGTCGGATGTCTTCTCTGTTAAGGTACATTTTTTCTATTCCAGATTTAATTTAACAGAATCTGTGATTTTTTGTCCTGCAGCAACAGCTTCTGCCATCGGCTGCAATCCCAAAGCAACTCTCACTTCATCATAGAGTTCGGGGCGAAGAGATTCTTTAAGGATGGCCATGTCTGCGTACTGGTGCATATCCCACTCAAATACAGGCAACTCCTCGCCTTCTGGTCCGGGCTCAACTTCTCCAGTATCGCTGGACTCAAAGATATAAAGCATCTTGGGCATCTCTTGCCCTTGAGGTACTTGAATGAAAGGGAAATTACTAGAAGTGCCTTCATCATTCTCTTCGTAGAGAATTTCTGGTACCCAGTTTGTGTTTCGATCTGACATTATTTTCTCCTAAGAATGTCAATAGTTTTATTATTATACGTCTATTTTTGATTTTGGTTAAGCTGCAGGGAAACTTTTTACATCTGGCCCTACTAGTTTATACCAGATTTGTTCCTTAGAATTTTCTGTTAAAGGCTCGGGCAAACCATTGAGAAAATTTTTCTTATCTCTTGTAGACATCCACTTACGCATATCTTCGCCCCTAACGTTTACAGTCTCTTCAATCGACACAGGCCTTCTGGAGATATTAGTAGCAACAAAATCTGCTGCTATTGTTCGGATTAAGGATTTTGAATTGTAACGGTTAATATCTCTTGGGTCCGAGTAGATACTAAAAACGTCGGTGGAATTACATTCTGATTCATTCTCCAGCATCTCATAAACAATCCTTACTGGGGCTTGGCCTGCAGGAAGCAGTTGTAGATTATCTTTTGCATTTTCGGGTAAAATTTGCGCCAAATGATCATTCCAAATATCCTCCATCTGCGCGCCTGTAACTACAGGTTCATTCTGGCGTGATCGATCTGACAGAGACACAATCACATGAACAACGTCATTTTCTTTGCAAGCAATCTCAACCATCTTGTGATGGCCCGCATGATACGGTTTAAAAGCGCCAGCAACAATTCCTACTTTCTTCATTATTTAGTCCAATCTTTGTTAAGACCTAAAATCTGGTTCAAAGGAGCAAACTTTCCCGTAAGCTTGTAAGAGTTTCCTTCAAACTTGAAAACGACCCCTTCTTGAGAAGAAGTAATTTGATCTTTGCAAGAAAGCTGGCATTTGTTTTTCTCTAACACACTTAGCTTTCTATCATCATTACTGTTTCTAACAGACTTAACAGCTTCTTCAAATGCTGTTTGGATTCGGGACAATTCTTTCTCATGACTGTCAACAAGACTAGAAGAAGTGCCTGACAGTGCGAGGGTTGATACTTCTCGAATAGTCTCCATTACTGGGGCTAAGTAAGATTCTCTAAGCTGCTTCCTCTTTTTCATAACATCACGAAGAGCTGCCTTCAATCCTGGTTTCATTCCCTTTGTAATCGAAGGTGCAGTCAAGGCACCTTTTTCATCGAACATTCTCATCATCACAAGATCTGTATAGTTCGAGCTTAAATTAAGGGATTCTAGGTGATCTTTTCTAATGCTTTTTGCAACATACTCTTTGAGAGTTGCTGCGTGATTCAAACCAGACTTTACGCAGACTTCATCAAGTGCAGTCGATGCCGAAGCAAACTGCTCGTAAGTAAGCTTATTTAAATTTGCTTTGAAAGAAGCACCGATCTTCCAAGTGTAACCCTCCGATTCAATACTTCCTGGAAGTGAGTCAGTGAGGATCTTGAATGCGGCAGTCTGCGCTTTAGTTGAAATAGCATGTCCGGTGATTGGGTCTCGAGAACCCGTGCCGTCCCAGTGAAAGATCAAGGCACAAGTATTGTACTGGATCACATTAGGATTAGCAAGATGAATGATCTCCGCTGAATACCACGTATTCCCTCCGAAAATCTTATTTATCTTCTCTGGATCCCAGGATGAGAAAATCTTAGCTGCAGTGAGTGCAGCATCTCGGAACGCAGTATGAACAGAGCCTCGGCCGGCGAAACGATTATCAATGTCGTTTACTGCGACTTGACCGTCTTTGATATCAGACAAGTTTCGGGCGAACCAAGGTAGCCCGTTTGAATCAACGTGGAGAAATATATTTTGTCCATCGAACTTCTCACAAGCAGAGTCAAGTTCTCCGTTTGTAATCTGCGTGAACATTGTTTTTAGATCCCGGAACCTCAAGTCGAGGTTGTCGTAGGGATGCATAAGATGACCGTGAAGAGCGCCCATTTCGTATCTCCTTTGGTACTATTATACCCCAGGAGTTTCGATTTACACAAAAACTATTCTTCTGATATTAAAACTTTTGTATCTTTTTGAGNTTTTACTTTTTCTAATCTGTCNCGGGTTTTTCTGGCGCGCTTGAGGCTGNTTCTGAGGTGTCTTACTGCTTGAGAAAGGACGTATCTTTCGCGNTCTCTCATTCCTCGGCGGTCTCTCATCGAGGCTAATTCTTCTAGATCCTTCTCAACTTCCTTAATATACTCTTCAGAAGCGAACTCCACCTTAGAACCCTCACGGGTCTTTCTCAGCTTAGTCTCGTTGAGATTTTCCGCTTCTTCGCGGACGATCTGCCTAAGCTTTTCAAGTGTGGTTTTCATTAAAATCTCCGCTAGATGTTTTCGACTTTCTCTAGTGTTCCTTTTGACATTGATATTTTAAAAGATTCGTAAATATAGTCTCTGATGTCTTTTAGCAATACTTCATCTTCATTTTTCTTAGACCACGTGCAAACTCTATTAATGAATTCCTGNGTGTGCTCTACTTCTAAAACTCCGCCTGNCGGCAAATGAATTGTTGTTTTTTCCAAGATTACCTCGNTTATTGTGCTACTTTAATTGGGGGAGCGATTTCCTCAGGTGAAGCGGATTTCTCTGCTGCTTGAGGCTTGTCGTTTTGAGATTGAGATTTTCTCTTTTTCTCTACTTCTTTAGCTGTGGAGTCTGTTGCTTGCATGACAACTTCTTCATCAGGAGTCTCAGCATCTGCAGCAGGAACGCCATCAACGATCACATCCGAAAGGCCTTCTAAGAACTCAGAAAGNGCCAGACGTTCGACAGGGTTGAGTCTATTAAAGTAGTCGTTAAGATTGTCTTTGACANATCGATCCTTCAAAGATCTTCCGCTTCTAATTTGATTAATAGAGTAGAGGATATTCTTCAAATCAACGTCTTCAGGTGTTTTGGGTTTCTCAGGTGCTCGATCCGCTGCGGCTGGTCGGTTCATTGGATCTTTCTCAGATTCCTCCGAAGATTTTTTCTCGGTTGACGGTTCTTCATCAGAAGATTCTGTCTCTTCCTCAGTCTCTTCAGCCTCTTCTTCGACTTCTTCTTGTTCCTGCATCTTTTTATAAAGCTCAAGTTGACGTTTACGCTCTTCTTCGGCAACCACGTCCTGGGCATCGTGGACGCTTTGTTCCACTATTGTCTTGAGGAAGCTACGAAGCTGTTCGCTTGTTTCGATTGTACGACTCATTTCTTTCTCCAAACAATTCTATTCTGTGGGCGTTCACGGTACAGCTTATTATATTTTTGCTGAGGTGTTTGCTTGCCGTGACCTGCGACTTCTTTCATTCTTTCTATCTTTTGCTTTTCTCGCAAAAGTTGGTCATCGAGAAACTTATCGAACTGAGTAACTGTAGGTTTCTTGGCTTTATCTTTTTTATTGTCTTTTGACATCTTACTTCTTCTTCCTTGTGGGCTGGCGTGTGATCAAGATCGACACATCATAATTATCACTTGAAAATGTGTTTGCCCTACACTCCCAAGCACAATTCTTAATATCTTTACTTAAAATCATCTCATCGTTTAAAAATACTTGTAAGTTATCGGGNCGGTCATCATTAAATATTCCACCAATATCTCTTGCAAAGCATGTGCCTTTGATATCAATAAACTTATCTGTTTCTTCAATNCTATTTAGCATCAATTCGGAATCTTGTATTTTTACAACTAAATCTTTGTGGTCATTTGCACTTGGTTCAACCAGCTCCTGTGGGCCGATTTTTCCCTCAAGACTCTTAGAAACGAAGAATCGATCCTCGTTAAGAAGGGATAAGCTATCAGATTCGGGTGTCTGCATAAATTAAATCCGCCAATCGAGACAATTGGTGGTCCATCTCTGTTATAGAGTTAAGATCTTTAGTATAGATCTCAACATGAATCTCATTTTCGTCAATAGTCATTCTGCTGTGGTGGTGCATTTTATCTTGTTCTTCAAGCATTTCCATGACGAATCGATTTCTATGATCTGCACCTGCAAAATCAAATGTTTTCTTAAGACGGCGTGGAGATTCCACAACTTCCCAAGTGGATCGGGCCGGCGTGACTGATAGCGGTAGTTCATTTGGCATAGTGGACATTCCCTGCAAAAAGTCAGGAACCTTCTTCTGCGGAACATTAGCGCGCAAATTATCGCTAATCTCTTTGAGAAGTGAGCGGTTCAACCTTATGCCTCCTCAGATTCTTGGAACTTAGGAATCTGGAAATCTTTTCCTAGTTGTTTTGTAACTTCTTTTTTATTTTCTTTACTACCAAGCGTCTTCACAAGCATGTCATAAGAGGCGCGGTCGCCTCGATCACTCATTCCTTTAACAGCAAGCTCTAGGGCTGCCTTACCATTCTCTTTGTTAAAGTGAAATTTTCTCATACTCTTTTCTGCACCTGGAAAATTATCTTTCACTGCCAAGTAGTAGTGAACCAAAGATGTGTAGTCATCCAAGAGCGAGCCGCCCTCTTTTGCACCCTCACTGTTTTGACTCAAATACTTTAAGATATCACCTGCGGCTTCTGGGTCGAACTCTGGAAGCGCTCCAGCTTTCTTAACTTCTTTCTTAAACTCAGCAGACCAAGGTAGAGATTTGAGTAGAAACTTCTGTATTGTTTTTGCTTCTGTAGGTGGTTCTTGAGTAATAGCAAAAACTTTATCTTGAAATTCCTCTGTGCCAACCGAGAGTGCGTGCAAGAACTTCATGAAACCAGAATCGCGGATATTTCTAAATGCACTATTGGAAATCGATTTCTGCATATCAAGTAGAATCTCTGCAAATCTACCTCGTTGCTCTTCTGACATATCGTCAAAGGATCGTGCGCCGCCGGTCGCGATTTGTTGCGCTGTATCTGTAGATGAATATTCCTCTTCTACTTCAAATACTTGATCTGTACTAAGGATTGAGTCAAGCATTACTGGATCTTCTAGTGCTTCTAGCTTAGAAAGAAGTGCTTCATCTTCGCTGTAAAGCTTTTTGGCAAGCTCTAATTTTTCTGCTGCTGCTTTTTCAGCAAGCTCAGATGCAACTTCTGATTGCTCAGCGCTTTTGGCTGCTGAAGTTTCTTTTTCTTTTTCTTGGCGGGCTCGCTCTCGTGGAGTTATCCTGGGAGCACCATCGATCATTTTTGCAAGAGCGGGATCTATTTCTACTTCCTCTTCCTCTTCCGCAGAAGCTTGTCCAACGTACGAAGACGTTGAAGCTTTTGGCGGGACGACTGCATAAATCTTTCTTCCTGGGGGATGCGCGGGCTTTTGAGGTTCTGCGACAACTTCCTCGTCTTCAACCTCTTCTTCTTCTTCGCCCTTCATTTTAATTTGGTCGAAATCCTGCTCGTACCCTACGCCTTTTGCAGCATCGATATCAACTGTATACGGCATTACTTGTTCAGCAATCAACTCGATAAGCGGCAATAAGTTCGTTCCTTCTGACACTATCTCGTTTGGTTCAGGGCCAGCCGCACGTTTCTTTGCAACTCGAACTGCTTTATCCACAATCTTTCTAAGCTGCTTAAACACAGGGGGAATTAGATCTTCAGGAACGTCAGCAAGGAGCTTTTCAGCAGCCACATTCATTTCTTCGTGATCTTTTGGTATGTAGTTCACGTTCTGAACGGGTGGCCCTAGGTCTTCTTGACCAACCACTGGGTCTGCATGAATGGGCAGATCTGACATTACATCCCCGTCATACGGCATGGGAAGCTTAGTTTCCTGGCCTTCTGCGGGCATTTCGGATTCAAGTAAATTTCTTACTAAATCACGTACAGCTTTTTCTGTTACCTTAATGGACATTTAAATCTCCGGATACAATCCAGTTATAAATATCGTTTCTGATAGAAATAATAGCTACTTAACCTGATTAAGTGACCAAGCAGCTGCCATAGTTACTGCGACGCCTGATACTACACCTATCGTTAGCCACATTCCAGTTCGCGGTTGCTTTAATCTTTTAATCTCTTCTGTCAGAAAATCAATTTGAGACTGTTTTATCTTTAATCTTTTATTAGTTAGATCTTTTTCTACTGCAATTTGAGCTTTTAACTTATCTTTTTCTGCTGCACACCAAGCAGAAGATTTCTCTTCTTGTTCTTTTAGCTTAAGGTTACATTTTTCTTCAGCAGAAGTTAAGTTAACAATAACAGACGGTACGGCATCTGATCTTATTAGCACGCCATCACATGCAACTACTTGATCTTTTTTAACTGGGCTTATCTGTGGACACTCTGCACGTACCACTCCTGGTAAAAGAAGTAGCACTAGGCAAAGAAAAGAAGCTAGTCGTTGCACGGTAGGCCTGCAAGTGCCATTACGCTTACAAGCCCAGGAAGAGCATCCCGAACATAGATGCCGGAAAAGAGCGTGTTAGTTCTGCCTCCAACATAAGCTGTTGCAGCCTCCAAGTGTCCGCTAATATCTACGTCATTAGCGTGATCTTCTGTGATTACTTGGAGAAGAACGCCGGTTTCGGCGTGACCTGCTGGTTTTGGGCAAGGTGAGTTGTTAATGCAGCTCTGATAGAGTTCAACACCTAGATTTGTACTTGGCTGAACAATTGCTGATCCCAGCACCATTCGCCCGGGAGAGCTAAGAAATCTCTCAAGATCTTTGCCGTCAAAGGCCTGGATTGGNGATTGCTCACANGCAAGCCTCAATAACTGCCAAAACATCTTTGCGAAAGCCTTGTTAGCAGCAGGGTAAAGACCAAGNACACCAACCTTGCCTCGGAAGGCATTCAGTTGTCGTTCATTATCAAGGACAATATGTGGGTTAGATGTAACATCGCTCTCAAGTGATTTAGCATTATTCTTAATTGTCGAATTTAGCTTCTCTTGAGATGTAGGTGAGGTCACAATGTATACAACCTTGCCGGTCGCTTCATTGATCTCAAGATATCTCTTAAAGACTGGATCTAAAATAGCAGCAGAAGAACCTGTTCCGCCACCGCCGCCGGCGCAAACAAACAGCCAATCAACTTTGCCGAGTCTAGTACGTAATGCATCTTCAACTAGTGCACTGTTTTCATTTAAAACCTGTCGACCCAGATCAATATTCTTGGCGACACCATCTGCGCCTGGCATGGCGAGCAGATGATCTTGGTCGATACCTGACTGGAAATCTTTGTCTGTAGTGTTGATTAAAAGAGTCTTTGTAAAGCCCAGATCTAAAAATGCTTTAGCAATCTTACANCCGCCGCCGCCGATTCCTACAAAGGCACAATTAATAGCAGACTCTGCTTCGTTATCTGGGAGAAGATTAGCAGACTCCTCCTGGTCTTCGTAATGATCAACAAAATCGAATTCACTCATTGGTATACTCCATCCAATTTACTTCTTTATTATATCTCTTACTTGTCTAAAGATAAACCCGTCGCTTCAGCTAATTTTTTAGCTAATTCTTCTGGGCTGAGATTTGTGTCTTTGACAATTTTTTCAATTTCTTTCTTGGTCTTTCGATCAAGTTTTTTGTTTTTCTCTGCATATTTTTCATCAATTTCACGCAGAGTATTTTTTAACTTCTCATCAATAGCTGCATTTCTCTCAATTAATTCTCTGTGAGACTCATCTATCGCTTTTAATTCTTCCGCATGAGATTTCTTTTGTTCATTTAAAATTTCCCACGGGTCGACATCTTTACCTCGAAGCAAGAACCAAAGCCCTAATCCGATCATAAAGGCCCCGAAAATTAAAACCGTAGATTTCGAGGATATCCACAGCTTCTTAATTGATTTAATTAAAGTGCTCATTTGCCTTTCCACTTTAAAAATGCATCAATGGCAGCCTGACCGCCGATATAAACAACCGACAGGAACGTCCACTGCTCTCCCGTAAGAAGCTCCCCATAAAGAAAACCGCAAGAGCAAAGCCAGACCAGGAACTTCCTAGATATAAACTTAGAAACATGCTTGTCAATAATTGCCGCCATCATTTTTCCTCCGTTTCATCCTCATAATCGAAACCTAAGAATTTCACTTCATCAGATTTTTTAGTTACTGGAGAATTTTGAAAGTCCAGTATTCTGAGGATCGTTGTATTAGTCTCACTTAACGCGTTCATAAAACTAATATGTTGATCCATGCGTTTATTAAGTATCATTACAGTTTGTGCAAGAACCTTATTTGACTCTGCTAGTTGTGCAACTCTTAACTCTAGATCTGCTATTAATTTTAATTTATTGTCGCGCTTTGACCACATTTTCAAATATCTTCCGGGTCGAAATCATCATCAAAATCACCGTTTTCAATGGCATCGAAAATTGATTCTGCATCGGTCTCTGAAAGTTTTTCGATATGACGTTCTCTTTTCTTTCTAGCTACTGTATCTAAAACTCTATGCGCGAAGCCATCTCCTCGAACAACTCTTTGTGCGAAATCCTCAAAAACTTCTTGCATAGACAACTTCTTCTTAATAAGTTCTATTCTAAAAGCTCCGTGTGTTTCTGTGAGGAGCTTAATATGAATTGACTTTCGATGGTCAAAGTCTTTATACTTGCTCACTCAAGCCGCCGCTCCCCCACCGGGTCCTGCGCCTTTTGCTGCGGGTGGTGGAATATCTGAATCTAAAACTCTTTCTACTGCGTCTTCGGGTAGTTCAAGTCGGTGGTCATCATAAAGAATTTCTTTTAACGCTTCGGCAGTACTATTATCATAATTTTCTCTGACATAGTTCTCTGCACGAGCCAAAATAATTGTAGAGACATCCAAAAGTTTTACTGGCATTGATGCAAGCCTTGCCACTCTTTCAGCAAACATTTGAACGTCTAATGAGGGGGAAGTCTCAGGCTCATCAATCTCTATTTCTTCACCTTCGACTTCTTCAACCTCTTTATCCTCAACTTTTTTCTCTTCGTCAGCTGCTGGATCAGCATCTTGGGCGAGAACTTGATCAGGAGAAGGATCAACAGGCTCGTCGCCGAGTTGCTCAAGGATAAATCCTAAAGTTTGCGGGAACGAATCTTCGTTAATGCCTTCTTTTTCTGGGGCTTCAGATGAAACTGCATCGTATTTTATGAAGAGGGCATCAACCTGCGCGTCAAGAGAATCAGGTAGAGACTTATGCTCATCTTTTTCATCTTCCTCCTGCAGGTTTTGAACCATCTCAAGAATCAATTTTTTGACCATGTCTTCCATTTATAACTCCTACTTAAGAACTTCAGCAATCTTTTCGGCGCGTGTAAAGCGGCTTTCGATTACGTTCCAGTTCAATTCTCTCATCATGTTAACTGTGTACTCAGACACATTCTTTAAATAATCCTTGTAATAAGCATGCTCCCACACATCCATGACAATCACTGGAATCAGGCCGATGGGCACGTTAGCAGCGTTCAAATCTATGACGCAGTTCATATAAGTGCGTGTAAAAATATTGTAACCTGTTACAACCCAGCCGCCNCGAGAAGCTGTTGCGCAGGCTAGAAAATCTCGTTGCCACTCATCGAAAGATCCAAAGTCTCTCTCTAGGCGCATGAACGAAAGNGTGTCCATTGTAATCTCACTTTGAAGATCACCGATGTTCGCAAAGTAAAGCTCATGTAGATATACACCGTTTAGATTGTAAGTCTCATCTACTTTAAGAGACCTAAAAAGAGAGTGATTTGAACTAGCATTAGATCGTGATGCTGCATCGAGCTCAGCGCTTACTCTATTAAAATCCTTTATTTCCTGATCATACAAGCTGAAGTGGTTTTTCTTGTTAGCTTGGGACAGTGCTTCGGTTGGAAGTGTGTATGTCTTAACTTGCGCCACTAGCGCTTCACCTAAAACTTCTTCTTGTCCTTCTTCGTTTTCCAAAGCAAGGGTTTCTTTGATCAGATCTGCAACTTCATTCTTTTTCATAACTGTTACTCTACCTTATAATTCTTTTTAAGTTCTTTTTCGCTCACGAAAAATAGTTGTCCTTCGGGGGTTTTTAGGGTTGCGCCTCGCTCATGTTTCCCGTCAGCTTCAGAAACATCCCCTTGATGCATCTTTGTGACCACATAAACCAATCCTGATTTTTTGTCACATACTTTTAATCCTGGTGACACTTTATTAAGGTTTTTTCCTAATGGCACCTTGTTGGCTTTGCATTCGTCTTCTTGCGTTGACTGAAGCTTTGCACGCTCTTCTTCTACGATCTGAGCTAGACGCTCTTTTGTGAGTACATTATTCACATTAACACTCCAGGCTGCCTATAAATATTCACCAAGATTAGCAATTTCACCTATGAAACGCTATATTGACTTACCTTTATTCCTGCTTCACGAAGAATATCGAGTCCGCGACTAACTCTATACTCCTCATCATATATCACTTCGTTAATATTTGAATTAACAATCATCTTGGCACAATGAGAACATGGACTCAATGTAATATACATCTTTTTTACCTTCGGATTGTTGTAGTCCAATTTGATAAGAGCATTCTGCTCTGCATGTATAAACCCAGATTCACCAGGTTCTTCAGACTCAACTCTATTTGGGCCACCCTTATAGTTACCATTATATCCCAGGGAAAGCAACTGGGTGTTATCCTCAGAAACGATAATGGTACCCACTTTATATCTTGGGTCATAAGATCGCTCTGCTACTGTATGAGCAACTCTCATCCAAACATTGTTCCACTCTGGGCGTCCGTCTTTTTGGTATCCGGGGGATACTTCTTGAGTGCAAGGACAACCATAGCAATTTGAACCACTACAAGATGATGACATTTTTTACCAGAAATACATTAATGAGAAATTAGGAATTGGGTGCATACCCAAGAACTGCACCTTGTGTTCAGCGTACCCAATCTGAACTGCAAGGGGAAGCTCTAGAGATACTGCAAACTGCTTCCAGCGGCGCTCCAAGCCAACGCCCGGACCAAAGGAAAGCATAAGCCCTTCATCTAGTCTAGACCCATCACATTGCTCAACTGTGCCGCATGTCCAGTCAAGCTCATCATAAGTGTGACGATTGTAGAATGCTGCCATCCCTAATGACCAGTATGCACGACCCCAGCTTGTGGAGTTTAGTGTCTTGAAGTAGGTTCCTCCGAGAAAAACGGTGGCATCAAAGTTATCCTCAACAATTGGCAGAGCTGACACTTGCCAGCCAGTTCCGTCCTTATGTTGCCTACTGTATCCTAAACCTACACCGTGTGTAGATCCAGCAACGAAACCGATTCTCTGCTCTGTTGCTTGTGCAGCAACAGGTAGCATTAAACTAAAAATTAGCAAATATTTCATTATGGTTCTTCTACCAGTTCACACCAGTGGTGATTGCGAAACGCCAGAACCCGTTTACATCAGGAACATACACAAGATGCAGTGGGACGCTCAGCTTTCCTGCGGCAGCTGTAAAGCCCAAAGCAGTTACAAGGTGAAT
>JGI25133J35611_10000200_pt1 | contig 34370 bp, 27 predicted proteins | sample ETNvirenome_6_85_FD_35611 | JGI IMG/M metagenome (IMG submission 35611) | reverse complement strand
AGTTTGGATATGAAAACACCAAATCAAGTGCATAAAAAAGACCTGGCGCTTTCGCACCAAGTCTTTCATTAAAACCGTCAACCTATTTCAGGACGGGACAGTGCTAATTAAAACTTAACGTTTACACCAGCAAAGAAACGACGGCCTAGTACATCGTATGTGTACGGGTCAGTGTTAGAATCGTTGTTACCTGTGTAGTAAGGAGGTTGCTTATCAAATAAATTGTTGATACCCGCAGATAGAGACAGGCTATCATTAACTAAGAAGCTACCGCTAATATCGTGATAAACGACAGAAGGAGTCGTAGGTGCATAACAGCTGTCAGCATCATCTAAACAAGAGTAGCTATCCATACCAGCAATGTAACGCGCTTGGTACTGGGCATCCCAACGATCGCCTGATACATTTAGTGTTAAATTAGATTTAATATCTGCATACCCACCAGACCCTGATGTAATAAGACCCGCATAATCTACTGTCTCATCAAGTACAGTTACTACATATTCATCTAAATAAGTTGTATCTAAACCGGCTTTCCAATTTAAGCCAGCTGCTTCGAAGCTATACGCTAAGTTTAAATCGATACCAGATGTTTCCTCTGCACCAATATTTTGTAGCTGGTTATTAAACTTAACTCGACCAGTCGCATCCATTGACACATTAGAAGATTGGCATAAAGCAGAGCTTGAATTACCAGCATTATTTAAACATTGATCAACAATGTATTGATTATCAACAGACGCAATTGCATTCTCAATTTCGATTTTGTAATAATCCAATGTCATTGAGAAGCCATCAAGCCACTGCGGCTCATAAACAATACCTGCCGTTAGTGTATCTGCTTCTTCAGGTGTTAATTGGTCATTACCACCTACAGTTACTTCTGCCTGCTCCTGAGCGCCAGGGTAACTAATTTGCTCGAAAGAAGGTGAATTACCAGAGTAAAGTTCAGATACTGTTGGAGCACGGAAAGCTGTAGAAACAACACTACGCAACATTAATTCTTCATTTACTTTCCATGTAAGACCTAGTTTCCATGTTTCATCAGAACCAAAAGTACTGTAATCGAAAGCACGAATTGCAGCACTTAGCTCTACATTTTGAGCAAAAGGTGCATCTGCAAGTAATGGGATAGCAAATTCCACATAAGCTTCATTTACATCAAAACCACCTGATGTTGGTTCTACCATAGGATCATTAGCTAAGCCTTGAGCTGTAAGCGAGTCAGGCGTATACCACGCCTTTTCTTGGCGACGTTCAACACCTGCTGCAAACGCTGCATAACCAGCTGGCATTTCAAACATTTCACCTGAAACAGATGCTGCTAAGATAAATAACTGACTACCACCATTGTTTACTTCAGTGTAAACATTTTTACGGAAATCTTCAGATGTCCATGCATTTTGATCAAGTGGGTTAAAAGTTCCCTCTAAGATCTGATCTTGAATGGCACCCATATTATGAAGATTACTTAGCTTATCAACTGAATCGTTACGACCAAAGTTAGCTGATATGTCCCAAGAGTAATCACTAATGAAACCCTGAGCACCAACAACAGCTCTTACTGTATCAACTGACTGTTCAAAATAACGTGCACCTGTATCAGACATGCGACGTCCGTAAGAAATTTTATCACCGTATTGGTAGTTAGTTTCTTGCGTGACGTAATTTCCATTTGCATCTTTATCTAAGTAGCCATCGCCATCTAAGTCAACACGATTATCATAGCTTTGACTTAGAAGTGAATCACCCATATCTTCTGTATATTCAAAATCAAACCATACTGGCTGAGGCGCCATTTGCTGCTCTGACCAACGTTTAGTATAAGTAAACTCAGCAAATAAACTTGTGTCATCAGATAGCTCATAAGTAGCAAGACCAGTTAAGTTTAAGCGCTCCATTGGCGTGTAAAGATAGCTTGAAGGAGAATAGTTGTAAGCATCTTCATTAGTGTAACGATGATAATCGCCACCACGACCAGTAACACCAGAGTCATCAATTAATGAAACACTAATATCTTTACCGCTAGCATCAACGGTGGTACCTTTTTCACCATTACCGTTCCAAATGTGACCGCCTTCGTTATATGAAGACCCTGTACAGTAAAGTCCGTTAGAGCCTTCAGCAAGTGGGCAGTTAGAAAAGCTACGATCTGCCTGCGATGCTTTACCACGGTCAGTGTACTGCATACCGATAACAATATTACCTTTATCGAATGAAGTACCTACAGTGAAGTCAACTGAATTTTCTGTAGCATCGCCTTCGCCAGTGATTGCTGTGTTAGCATTCATGTCTAGGCCTTCGAAATCATCTTTTAAAATGATATTCACAACACCAGCAACCGCATCAGTACCATAAACAGCAGATGCCCCATCTTTAAGTACTTCAACCGATTTAATCATAGAAACAGGGATAGTATTTAAATCGACAGTAGAAGCAGCGCCTGTGCCCGAGTTGATCATACGACGGCCATTTACAAGTACTAATGTACGTTGTGAACCTAAACCACGTAAATCGATAGAAGCATTACCACCCGAACCATTGTTAATACCTGGGTTGGTCATTGCACCGCCAGTAGCAGTCATCTTTTGTAATACGCTATCGATGCTTGTTGCACCCATTGCTTTAATATCGTCTGCACCAATTAATGTAACTGGACTGGCGTTTTCCATATCCGAACGCTTAATGCGAGAACCCGTTACTTGAATTTTTTCAATAGCGTTTGCGCCATCTTCGGCCGCTACTACTTGCATACTTGAGAACATTGGGATTGCTGCGATTACAGCTAAACCAAGAGTTGATTTTTTCATGAATAAACCCTACTTGTTGGAAATTTACCTTGATTGGTAATGCTCACTTTTTATAAGAATTGTGAGTCAGGGGGGCAACTTAGGCTGAGTTAACTGAACAAAAACTTAATGGAAGATCGTTATATATACAACATCAAAAAAGAATAACCAAAAAAGGTACAAAGGTTATAACTTGTTGCAGTGTTAACTAAAAAAAACAATTAAAAATCATTGATATAAAACCAATACAAAGCAATTAAAACACACCTGAAATCAAAGTTATGCAGATTGTAATCAAATGTAATTAATGGATAAATATACCCTTTTTAGAAAAATTAACATATTAATCACAGCGCATTAGTAAAACCGTAAAGCTGTAATAAAATTAATAACCATAAATATGCAGATTTACCGCTTAAATAGTCTTATTAAGCTATTTATTTAGTTTTTTTGGTAATATTTTTTGTTCAGCGAGACTTCAACGTTTGCTCGGAACGGGAGGAGTTATTTGATTTAGCAAATCATTAGAGGGTCTTAAGTTGAGGGCGTTTAGCTTTATTAAAATAGTTATCATTAAAGTAAGCAGGATTTACTTTTTTACATGCCCAGTAATGCAAGTAATACGCTTTTACTATAAACATTACGAAGCCCCCCTATTACCGTAAGGCAATTCACTCCATAACAAGAACGAGTAAGCACACCAACATAAAACAGATGAGAATACAAAAAGGTTACAGCATACAAGGCAGCAAAGAGGTTTAAATGTGTTAGTGCTTTAAATACAATTTTATACACTTGCTATTGCAGCGCTACATATATAAGACGTACCGCTAAATAGTAATGCCTTATTATAGGAATAGCTTATTATAGTAATACCTAATTAATAGCTGACTTTTGTTATGCGCCAGCTAAAAAAATGATTGGCATGAAAAGGTTTCTTAATACGTTACGTAAAAATTATAAAAGTGAGTGATTTGATCACCAGTTTGAACATTGCTTAAATTAAGCATCAGTTGCCATAGCATATTTTTCTCAGAGCATATGCCCACCATAGTGTCACTTTTATAAATAGTTGCTTCTTTAGTGAACTTTTGCGGAATAAAACCCATATACATGGTTATACTTTCAAGCTTAGCGTTATCTATTTTTAGGTGGGCGGGTAAATCAAGGTAAATACTAAAGGGGGTTTCGGGGGTAATGTTTTTATCACTTAACCATACTTTAACACCGGTATTATAAATACAGCGCTGATTCGTGTCGCAATTTGTTTTTAACAGTGCTTTTTGATCTTTTAGGTTGGCATTGTCACAGCCTGTTAATACAAAAAACAGCATTAAAAACAGCATTAAAAACAAAGATAATCTATATATATGCATAACAAATCCGCGCTAAATAAAAACAAATCTTAATTAGCATGCTTTGAAATAACAATAGCCAGTGTGATGTTTGGTTAATATAGGTACAATCTATATCAAAAAATAAACAACAAACTCACAAACTTTGATTGATGTCATAATTTTATGTAATTGACCTATCTTTTTTAGGCCAAAAAATTTATCATTTCACCCGCAAAAAATAAGGGTTTCTCGAGTTTGTTTTCTGAAGCATTCAGGCTTTGAACGTTTTAGGTAATACGCTTGGGGAAAATAGTAGGCCCCACTTTAAACGGTGGGTAATTCATTTCTAAACGCATTTATTGCAGCGGAAGCCAGAAAATGAGCCAAACAGTAGCATCACAAACTGAGTATAACTATAAAGTTGTACGCCAATTCGCTATTATGACAGTGATTTGGGGCATCGTTGGCATGAGTATTGGGGTTCTGATTGCTGCCCAATTAGCTTGGCCAGCACTTAACTTTGATACACCATGGTTAACATACTCTCGACTACGTCCGTTACACACGAACGCAGTAATTTTCGCATTTGGTACCAGTGCACTTTTTGCGACGTCTTATTACGTCGTTCAACGTACTTGTCAAACGCGCCTTTTCTCAGACAAACTCGCCGCTTTCTCTTTTTGGGGTTGGCAGCTTGTTATTGTATTAGCCGTAATTACATTACCACTGGGTATTACTAGCTCTAAAGAATATGCAGAGCTTGAGTGGCCAATCGATATTTTAATCGCGGTAGTATGGATAGTTTACGCAGTGGTATTTTTTGGTACGCTGATCAAACGTAAAGTATCGCACATCTACGTTGCTAACTGGTTTTACGCTGGCTTTATTATTACTGTTGCAGTGCTACACATTGTAAACAGCATGGCAGTGCCTGTGTCGTTAACTAAATCATACTCAATCTACGCAGGTGCGGTAGATGCCATGGTTCAGTGGTGGTACGGTCACAACGCTGTAGGTTTCCTACTAACGGCTGGTTTCTTAGGTATGATGTACTACTTTGTACCAAAGCAAGCAGGTCGCCCAGTTTACTCTTACCGTTTATCGGTAGTTCACTTTTGGGCACTTATTTCACTTTACATTTGGGCTGGTCCTCACCACCTTCACTACACTGCGCTTCCTGATTGGACGCAAAGTTTAGGTATGGTTATGTCTATTATCCTATTTGTACCGTCTTGGGGTGGTATGATTAACGGTATAATGACGCTTTCTGGCGCTTGGCATAAGCTACGTACCGACCCAGTACTGCGTTTCTTAGTTGTTTCATTGTCTTTCTACGGTATGTCTACGTTTGAAGGCCCAATGATGGCAATTAAATCTGTAAATGCATTATCTCACTACACAGATTGGACTATCGGCCACGTACACTCAGGTGCACTAGGTTGGGTTGCGATGATTTCAATTGGTGCTATTTACCACCTTATTCCTGCGTTATTCGCACAAGGTCGTATGTACAGCGTTAAATTGGTTAACACGCACTTTTGGTTACACACAGTAGGTGTTGTACTTTACATTGTTGCAATGTGGATCTCAGGTGTTATGCAAGGTCTAATGTGGCGCGCAGTTAACTCTGACGGTACATTAATGTACAGCTTTGTTCAGTCTTTAGAAGCATCACATCCTTTCTATATTATGCGCTTTGTAGGCGGTGTATTCATCGTTACAGGTATGTTAGTTATGGCTTACAACGTTCTGCGTACAATTTCAGCTGAGAAAGAATCACTGAAGTTAGACGCGCAAGCACAATTAGCATAACGGAGTGAGATGATGAGCAATAAAAATTCACAAAACAAACATGAAATAGTAGAAAAGAACGTTGGCCTAATGGCTATTCTGACTGTTTTTGCTATTAGTTTTGGTGCATTAGTTGAAATTACTCCGCTAATGTTCCAAGACGATACAACAAAACCTGTAGAAGGTTTGCGCCCACTTAACGCGCTTGAAATGGAAGGTCGTGACATTTATGTACGTGAAGGTTGTTATAACTGTCACTCACAAATGATTCGTCCTTTTCGCGATGAAGTTGAGCGTTACGGTCACTACTCTGTAGCGGGCGAATCAGTATGGGATCACCCTTTCCAATGGGGTTCTAAACGTACTGGTCCTGACCTTGCACGTGTAGGTAACCGTTACTCGGACGATTGGCATTATGCACACTTAGTTGACCCACGCGCCGTGGTTCCTGAGTCGAACATGCCAGGTTTTCCTTGGTTAGCAGAGACAAAGGTTGATACCAGCCTGACTCTGAAAAAACTACAAATTTTCCGTGATACTTTTGCTATTAACCCAGAAAACCCTAAACACCCGGGTTTAGGTTATGGCAGCGACGAAGAGCTACAAGCAGATGTTGATAAAGTTAACGCTATGAATAACGGCGAAGGCGCAACAGAAATGCAAGCCCTAATCGCGTATTTACAGCAACTTGGCACCCACTTGAAGTAATTATTATGGATTACGGAACATACAGAGGCATTTTGACTCTGGTAATTTTAGTATTGTTTATTGTGATTGTTGTATGGGCATACAGCAAGCGTAGCAAAAATCGTTTTGATGACGCTGCTAATGCCATTTTCGAAGATGAAAAAAAACATAACAACACACTCTCTAACGAGGAAAAGGAGTCTGAAAAATGACTAGCTTTTGGAGTATTTGGGTTATTGTATTAACCCTAGCCTGCTTAATCATCATTTTTAGCTTATTAGTTTGGAACCTTAAAAACTATGCTGGCGTAAAAGAAGGTGAAGACTGCGGACATGAATATGACGGCATTACCGAACTAAATAATCCACTACCAAAATGGTGGACGTACATGTTCTTCGCAACATTTATTTGGTCGGTATATTACTTAGCAGCTTATCCAGGTTTAGGTAACTGGGAAGGTTTAGGTAAATGGACAAGCTCTAACCAAGGTATTACCTCTTTAGCGGAATCTAAAGAAGCCACGGCTAAAGCAAAAGAAGAAGGCCGCTATGTAAAGCTTGATAAAGAATACGAAGCAGCACAAGAGCGCTTTGGTCCTATTTTTAACAAGCTTGCACAAGTACCAGTATTAGAGTTAGTTAACTCTAAATTTGAAGGTGATGCAGCGCAGCAAGTAGCCCTTGAAAATGGCGAAAAGCATGAACAAACAGACGGCCAGTTAGCACTTGAAATTGGTCAGCGTTTATTCTCGCAAAACTGTGCGCAATGTCATGGTTCAGATGCACGTGGTGCAACTGGCTTCCCTAACCTAACTGATAAAGATTGGTTATACGGTGGTTCACCAGACAAAATTAAAGAAACGCTTCTTTATGGTCGTGTAGCAGCAATGCCTTCTTGGAGTGCAGCACTTGGTGAGCAAGGCGTTAAAGAAATGACAGCGCACGTACTTAGCTTGTCTGGTCGTACAGTTAACCAAAAAGATGCCGCTGCGGGTGCCGCTAAGTTTGCGATGTGTGCCGCGTGTCACGGTGCAGATGGTAAAGGCTCTGTTGCACATAACTTACCGTTTGGTGCACCAAATCTTACAGATAACATTTGGTTATACGGTGGCTCTCAACGCGCTGTTGAAGAAACCCTTAACCATGGCCGCGCCGGTGTAATGCCAGCATGGAAAGACATTTTAGGTGAAGATAAAATTCACCTGTTAACTGCTTATGTTTACAGTTTATCGCAAGATAAATAAACACCGAGTTAACTATTAATTAATCTTTTTATTTCAACAGATTAATCCAGATCAAAAAAGCCTCCAGTCGGAGGCTTTTTTTTAGTCTTTTACAAATATTTGCTATAAAATAGCCCTACCTAAACTAATTTTAGAGCAACTATGCAACCTACTCCGTGGTATAAAAATTTTTGGCCTTGGTTTTTAATCTTTTTTCCGCTAGCGGCCATTATTGGGTGCATAACCTTAATTATTACTGCTGTGGGCAACGGCCCAGATATGGTGGTTGATGATTACTATAAAAAAGGCAAAGCAATAAACTTAGAGCTTACTAAGTTTGAAAAAGCCAAAGCACTGTTTTTACATGGCAAGCTTAATGTTACAAACGAGCGTGCCAGTTTTGCCTTTACTAAAGGCGATTATAGTAACGTACACGCTTTAAAGCTGTCTTTTTATCATCGCACCATCAAAGCGCATGACTTTGAAGCAACGCTTACCCCTAATGCAAATAAAGAATTTACTGCCCTTTTAGATAACTACACACCAGGTGCTTACTCTGTATTTATAGAGCCGGTGGATGGTAGTTGGAAGTTAAAAGAAAACATTACTCTTCCTACAGAGCAGCCTTTGTTAGTTACCCCAAATTATAAGTAGCCACCACTATGAGCGTTTCTTGCTTTCATTGCCTTGAAAGTGTGCCAAATGGATTTCGCGCAACCGTAACAATAGATAACACGCCACAGCCTATGTGCTGTATTGGCTGCCAAGCGGTTGCGAAAAACATTGTTGACCAAGGCATGACCGACTATTACAAATACCGCACCGTACGCGCTGGTAAAGTAGAGCAGTTAGTCCCTGAGCAACTCGCGTTTATTAAAAGCTACGACAATGAAGACATACAAGATGAGTTTATAGCCACAACCGATAACTTATCCCAAGTACTTTTAAGTGTTGAAGGCATTACCTGCGCCGCGTGTGCATGGCTTATCGAAAAGCAATTACTTAGCTTAAAAACGGTAAAGCGCGTTGATGTTAATACCTCAACTAACCGTGCCATGATCCAATGGGATAAAACCCAAACCCCGCTGAGCGAAATTATTACTTCCTTAGCCAAAATTGGCTATAAAGCTTACCCGTTTCAAGCCGATGACGAAGCCCAACAAAAGCAACAAACAGCAAAAGCCTATGTACGCCGCTTAGGTGTTGCAGGGCTGATGACCATGCAAGTGATGATGTTTGCCTTTGCCATGTACTTTGGCATGTTCTCGGGTATGGATAATAACTTTGAGCAATACTTTAGGTGGATAAGCCTAGTGCTTGCTTCCCCCGTTATTTTATACAGCGCATTACCCTTTTTAACTAACGCTATTAATGGCTTAAAAGCAAAACAGTTAAATATGGACTTACCCGTTTCGCTGGCTATTTTTGGGGCTTATAGCGCCAGCTGTTATGCCACATTTATGCAAGTAGGCGAAGTGTATTTTGAATCGGTATGTATGTTTACCTTTTTATTATTATTAGGGAAATACCTAGAATTTAGGGCCCGATTAAAAGCCAGCGAGTTTACTGCCAACTTACAAAAGCTGCTGCCTTTAACCGCCCGCACCCTTGATGATAACGGCCAAGAGCATATTATTGCTGCTAAAAAGCTTAAGCTTAATGATGTTGTACTCATAAAAGCTGGCGAAACTATTCCCGCTGACGGAGAGCTTATCAAGGGGCAAACAAGCGTTGATGAGTCGATGATGACCGGTGAGCATCAGCCCGTTAATAAGTTTATTGGCCATAATGTGTATGCCGGGTGTGTTAATCACGATGGCGTAATAGAAATAAAAATAAATAAAATTGGCCAAAACACCCTACTAAACCAAATTATACACTTACAACACACAGCGCTTACCAAGCGCCCTAAACTGGTAGAAATTACCGATAAAGTTGCCCAGTGGTTTATTGCCTGCTTGCTAGTTTTTGCCTCTATAACGGCCATTGGCTGGTACCAAATTGACCCAGAGCACGCTTTTTGGATCACTATTTCTGTATTGGTTGCCACTTGCCCTTGCGCGCTTAGCCTTGCTATACCTACCGCATTAACGTGCGCTGTAGCCACGCTCACCCGCAAAGGGGTGCTAATTAAACAAGCACATGTGCTCGAAACCCTCTCGCAATTAACGCTGTTTGCCTTTGATAAAACAGGCACCCTCACACAGGGTAAATTTAGCTTAGATGCCATTGATATACTCGATGACACAATCTCTAAAGAGCAAGCGCTTAATATTGCAGCCCAGTTAGAGCGTTATTCTGAGCACCCCATAGCCAGTGCATTTAATAAATACGCCACCACCGAGCTTGCCCTTACAAACATTACTGTACACCCAGGTATGGGCATTAGTGCACAAAGCGCGGATGAACATTACGCTATTGGTAAAAGCGGCTGGTTTGACAGTAAAAAAACAAATGCCCAAGCAAGCCTATTTATAAATAAACGCGTAGTTGCTCGTTTTTACTTTATAGATAAAGTAAAACCCGGTGCCAGTGAGCTTATAAGTACCTTACAAGCACAAAACTTGAGCTGTCATATGCTCACAGGCGATGCATCAGACGCCGGACAAAAAATAGCAAAACAATTAAAGCTCAACAGCAGCCAAAGCGCCCTATCCCCTAAAGATAAACAAACCGCCGTAGAGCAATGGTCATCTCAAAACGAAGTGGTTGCCATGGTAGGCGATGGCATTAACGACAGCCCAGTATTTGCCAGTGCCCATTTATCCATTGCAATGGAAACCGGTGCCGACATTTCTAAAAACAGTGCCGATGTAGTGCTGTTAAACAGTGATTTAGCCTCAATTGCGCACCTACTCAATGTTGCTAAGCAAACTAGGCGAATCATTAAGCAAAACCTGGCGCTGTCTTTGTTGTATAATGCCTCTATTTTACCGCTTGCAGCGCTTGGGCTTGTTGCCCCGTGGATGGCCGTTATTGGTATGTCTGCCAGCTCAATTATTGTGATTAGTAATTCACTAAGGCTTTTAAAGTTATGAGCATAATTTATATTTTAATCCCGATTGCCATATTATTTGTGATTATTGCCATTGGCGTGTTTTTTTGGGCCGTTAAAAGCGAGCAATTCTCTGACTTAAACAAACAAGGTCATAGTATTTTGTTTGAAGATGATAAAGAACAACACAACAAAAGTAATGATTGACCCACTTTACACCAGCGCCTTTTTAATGGGCTTAATTGGTAGCGGGCATTGCCTTGCCATGTGCGGTGGTATTGCCAGCTCATTGCAATTGGCCAGTAACAAGCGCCAATCTGTTATTTATTCATTTGCTTATAACCTTGGCCGAGCGTGTAGTTACATGCTGGCTGGCGCACTCGTTGCGGGTATAAGTAGCCAATTTGCAAAGCAAAATACGTTTTTTTCTATAACCCTTTCATTCATTGCGGCTATTTTTATGCTGCTGGTAGGCGTGTATATAATGCGCTTAGGCCCCACTTTGCAATGGCTTGAAAAAATAGGCAAAACACTTATTTGGCAGCATATTGTTAAGCTTAATAAATATTTAATGCCGGTAGATTCAACGGCTAAAGCATTGGGTTACGGCGCGTTGTGGGGGTGGCTACCCTGTGGTTTGGTTTATTCAGCGCTCACATGGGCAATGACCAGCCCTAGCGCATTTGATGGTGCCCTAGTGATGCTTTGCTTTGCGCTTGGCACCTTTCCAGCTATGATCACCTTAGGCCTAGCCGCCCAAAAACTTAATAGTGTTATTAACCACCCATGGACGCGAATTGTGTTAGGCAGTATTATAATTTGGTATGGTATGTACTTGTTGATCATTGCCACCGACAAACTAGTACATTAATCGTCAGCTGTATTAAGCCTCTCGGCTTATTTTCATTGCTGTGTATAAAAATTAAAACGGATTAAATTATGGATTTCTCTCAAAGTCGCGCTAAAAGTAATTGTGCAATTAGCTGTAACAACTGCAGCATCAGCCAATTGTGTTTGCCGTTTTCGTTAAATGGCCAAGAAATGGATAAACTTGACGAAATCATTGAACGCAAAAAGCCTCTGCACAAAGGCGACTACTTGTTTGAATCCGGTGCTGCGCTTAATGCAATTTATGCAGTACGCTCAGGCTCATTTAAATCGTACACATTGTCTGAACAAGGTGATGAGCAAATTACCGGTTTTCACTTAGCCGGCGATTTAATCGGCTTTGATGCTATTAGTAAAATGGCTCATCAGAGCTTTTCGCAAGCACTTGAAACATCAATGGTATGCGAAATCCCGTTTGATACACTCGATGAGTTAGCAGGTAAATTACCCAAACTTCGCCAACAAATTATGCGTTTAATGAGTAGCGAAATTACCTACGATCAAGAAATGCTGCTACTTCTTAATAAAAAATCGGCAGAAGAGCGCCTAGCGAGCTTTATTTATAACCTTTCGGAGCGCTTTGGCGAGCGCGGATTCTCGCGTAAAGAGTTTAGATTTACCATGACTCGTGGTGAAATAGGTAACTACTTAGGCCTAACCGTTGAGACCATCAGCCGCTTATTAAGTCGTTTTCAAAAAGCGGACTTAATAAAGGTAGAAGGTAAATTTATTACTATTTTAGACAGTGACGCACTTGCCAAAACGGCAGCAATAATTAAGCCTTGCTAGGCTAACAGATGTTGTAACTTTGATTTAGAACAACAATTTGTGTGCTACCCCTTTAACTGCTGTGTATTTACGTTACACTGAAAGTAAGTTAAAAAGGGAGTAGCATATGAACACTATTAAACGTATTTTAGCCGTTATTGATCCCACTAAGGATGACCATCACGGTTTAGCTCGCTCGATTGATTTAGCCAAAAAGTCAGGCGCCAGTATTACCGCCTTTATGACTGTTTACGACTTTTCTTACGAAATGACAACTATGCTGTCGTTTGAAGAGCGCGAAGCAATGCGAAAAGCCGTTATAAACGATAGAGAATTATGGCTTAAGGATATAATTTCTACCTACCCAGATGTAAATATCACCACCCAAGTGGTCTGGCATAACCGCCCTTTTGAAGCCATTATTAATACCGTGATTGAACAAGAATACGATTTAGTGGTTAAAAGTACCCATCAGCATGGTGCGCTAAAATCGGTTATTTTTACCCCTACCGACTGGCACTTAGTACGTAAATGTCCCACACCTGTGTTATTTGTAAAAGAAATGGCCTGGCCTGAGCAAGGTAATATTTTAGCCGCGGTCAATGCGGTTAGTGAAAACGATGAGCATGTAGCCCTTAATAAACGCATTATTAAAGATGCACAATTTTTATGTGAACTTGCCAACGCTAAACTTAATTTAGTTAATGCCTACCCTGCTACACCCATTAATATTGCCATAGAGATACCTGAATTTAACCCAGGCCTTTATAACGAATCTGTAAAAAAACACCACATAGAATCTACCAACGAGCTTGCTAAAACCTTTAGTTTAACTAATGAGCAATGCTTTATAGAAGAAGGCCTACCGGAGGATGTGATCCCCGATGTAGCAAACCGCTTAAATAGCGAACTGGTGGTGATTGGCACCGTAGGGCGTACGGGGCTAAGTGCCGCATTGGTTGGCAACACTGCCGAGCACGTAATTGATAGCCTAGATTGCGATGTCTTGGCATTAAAACCTGATGGCTATGTAAGCCCGCTTGCCAAAAGTTAAACAAAGCCTTAACTAGCGCTTTAATACCCATAGTACTTGGGTATATAATACGCCCCTTTATTTTCAGCAAATAATTTGCCGCATTGTTTTATAAGGGGGCGTAGTGTCTCACTCAGCTCAAGCCAAAGCTCAATACAACTTAAATAAGCTACAAAAGCGTTTACGCCGTCTTACTGGCCAAGCCGTCATGGACTTTAACATGATAGAAGAAGGCGACCGTATAATGGTATGCCTATCGGGTGGTAAAGACAGTTACACCATGCTTGATATGCTTAAACATTTAAAGCGTGTGGCGCCTATTAAATTTGATTTATTTGTTGTTAATCTCGATCAAAAACAACCCGGGTTTCCTGAACACGTTTTACCTGAGTACCTTGATAAACAAGATATTGAATACAAAATTGTAGAAGAAGACACCTACAGCATTGTTACCGATATCATTCCTGAGGGCAAAACCACGTGTTCGCTTTGCTCTCGCCTACGTCGTGGTATTTTGTACCGTACAGCCAAAGAAATGGGCGCAACTAAAATTGCCCTTGGCCATCACCGCGATGACATGATCGAAACACTCTTTTTAAACATGTTTTACGGCGGTAAACTTAAAAGCATGCCGGCTAAATTAATGAGCGATAACGGCGAGCATATGGTTATTCGTCCCCTCACTTATTGTAAAGAAGCCGATATAAGTAAATACGCATTTAGCCAAGGCTACCCTATTATTCCGTGTAACTTATGTGGCTCACAAGAAAACCTGCAACGTAAACACACTAAAAACATGCTAGCGCAGTGGAATAAAGACCACCCTGGGCGTATTGAGAGTATTTTTACTGCAATGCAAAATGTGGTGCCTTCGCATTTAGCCGATACAGAACTATTTGACTTTGAAAACCTAAAAACCGGCGACGTTATTGATGGCGGCGATATAGCACTCGATAAACCAGATATACCTAACGCGCCTGTAAGCGATGAAGATGAAAACCAACAGCAGCAAGCTGATGTGGTTACTATTAACCTAAGCTAACGGTTTTAAAAATACAGTTAAGGGGGCTACTCGCCCCTTTTTTTATACTCATTAATCCTCCTAAGCACCTTTATCAGCTAACCCTTTTAAAAACTCTAAGCTCATTCGTTCTTGCTCGTTTGCTTGATAAGGCAACTGTTGCAAACTATCGTAGGCAAAATCTGTAATTTCAAACTCAGTAATGTCACTGCTACCAAAACTATTACGCTCACCTGGGCTTGGCGACATGCGCTCTATCACAAAGTCACTTAAACGCATGTTAACCACCCCTTGTGGTAATACCGACCAATGCGCCTTTAAATCCACCGTTTAACTGCCTTTTGAAAGTTTCTTTTTAGTCACCAAATGTGCAAGTGGGGTCGTATACTGTATAAATTAGCTCTAATTCTATATAAGCCGTTTTTAAGCACCTTTAAATGGGCTGTGGCTATCATGTTTTCGTTTTGTGCATAGGCATTATCAAAATCAATAAGCGTCGCACTGGGCGGCATATACTGTATTTGCGCAACTGCAGGTACCTTTTTACCTGCAACATTTGCCTCTACAAATAGCTGTAAATTTCGCGGGTAGTCTTCACTGGCTTTAAAGCGCACCGTGGCTTCACCCTGCTGAGCTGTGCTGGTTTTTGAACTGATTGACGCTTTGGTATCGGTATTGCTTAGCGCTACATTTACCTCTGCTAGGTTTTGCGCAGCAATATTAATAGTTATTTCTTGCGGATATACAAACCGATATTTATCTAAACTAACAACGAGGGCATTACCCGCATCGTCAATGGGGCTTGTAACTGGGTAAAACTGATTGGGCTTTAAACGGTCTTCATCAAGTGCGCTTAAGGGCTGCGAATAAGGTGGGTATTTTAGTGCGCTTTGGTATTGCATTGCCACATGCTCTGCAGCACTGGCCAAGTGCTGATCATAATGTATTTTGGGAGGGCTTTTTGCCTGTTTTTGTTTTGGCACATCAATGGTTATTACTGTGTTTTTATCTGGGCTTGCTGGATCTGTCTTGTTTTTTATTGCCAGTGCAGCGGGAGGCTCAAGCGTTTTAACTTCATTTTTATTTGTAAACCACAGTAAAAACATCGCAATACTGACTACAGCGGCACCAATGTAAAACTTTTTCATGTTGCATCAATCCTTTAAAAGCGTGCAGCAAATAACTACACGCTCTAGCGTTTAATACCTAACGCGTTTATAAAATTTAGGTACTTATTAAGGGATCACGTTATAAATAAGTGCCGAGGCGCTTTGCGTGTTTGAATCCTTAATATAGCGGTAGTGTTTTTTCCAAAACCAAGTACCCGTTGTTTTATCAAATGTGTTAAAGCCGACATTTTGACCATCTACATTTATGTTGTTCATGGCAATTGTGACATTCCCTTTGCGCTGCGCATTATGGATCTCGTTGTGGCTGTAACTGTCGCTCATCATCATTGGATAATGGTGCGGCATAAAGCTATTAACGGCATCGTCTTGTGATTTTAACTGGCCATTAGTATCAATACTGCTACTACAACTACCAAACGATTTAGCCGCGCTTGCTCCACACGATGAATGCGATGCCACCACCGAATCATCATTCCCTTTTAAAAACCCGCCCGTTAAACCTAGGTACTCATTACCATCGGCTACAAAACGTAAACGCGGCGTACGCGCATCTGGAAACGGCGAAATTTTGCGTGCGTTATTTACTTTTAAATCGTGTAATACGCCCACCGCTTCTGTTAGATCGCTGCCTAACCACCATTTGAGTGCTGCATCCACTGCAAAGTTCCATGCTGCGCCATTTAAAGCACTTACGGCAATATCGGCAAGCTCGCTGCCGCCCCCTGCTCCCGCTAAATCAAAGGTCGCCACAATATTAAGTGGCGTAAAGCCTGCATTTTCAAGCCAATTAGCTTGGTTATCAATAATATGGCGAGCAACTAAATCGCCTGTTGAATGCGTCACTAACACACAGCCATCAGCACATAAGTTAGAACGCGATATTTGCTTTAATTTAGGCCATACCCAATCGGTCGCAATTTTACCTTCAATGCGCTCATAGGCAGGCCAATCAATACGTTCATCAGCACGGTTATTCCAATAGGTTTGCCAATAGGTTTCACCGTCGTGTATTACATCGCTGCCCGACTTATTGGTTATTTGCGATACCTGCAAGCCGTGGATCAGTATAATTTTGTGATCTTTACTCAGTGCAGAAAAGCTCATTAAAAACGCAGCGCTGGCAAAAAGTAGATATTTAAGTGTGTGTGTTCGTTTTGAGTTGTTCATATAAATCCTTAATGTGTTCAGTGTTTTATTTTTATGCCTATGTACTTAAGGTATTCATTTACACATGTGCAGGCGCACATGCATTGACCAGCATTAGGAACAACGCTCAAAAATGCAACAATTTATTATCATTTAAATTCTGCTAAATCTATATTGACTGTATATTCAATTATTTAAATTCAAATAATTGCAATATTTAGTATTATTTACACACACCTAGTAGTCGGCAGTACTAAAGCTAAAAACCTAACGCATAAAAATACGTTAGGTTTTTAGTAATTAGTTCAACCTTTAAATATAAACAGGTATTAGTATTTTAAACGCTCATACAATCCTGAGGCTCTTGATACGCTTTTGCTCATGGCCAATTGCAGTACTTTTTTATCGGCCACCAGCTCAAAGGTGTTTTTAGCACGTGTTATGCCTGTGTACACCAGCTGCCTATTTACGCCCATACTGGCGTGTTTAAGCGGCGGTAAAACCATAGCTGTATAACTAAACTCCGAGCCCTGCGATTTATGTATGGTCATTACATACACTTTATCGTGAGCAGGCAGGCGCGCAGGTGAAAACGCCCGAACCGTGTTTTGCTCATCAATAAATAACGCTTTTAACTGCCCGCTTTCATCGGGCATTAAAATACCAATATCACCATTAAACAACTTAAGTTGATAATCGTTTTGGCTCACCATAATGGGCATACCACTGTAATGGCGCTGGTTTGGGCTTACCGATATTAACCCTTGTTGCACAAGTGCGCGCTCAATGCGGCTGTTTAAGCTATTTACGCCGTAATCCCCCTCACGCACGGCCGCTAATAGTTGATATTGAGAAAACGCCGCGTGAACATCTGCAACACTTGCCCCCTGTGCGATTAAATTTAAATATTGAGCGTAATGCTTAGCAGCACTGTTTATTAATTTTTCTATGGGTTTTGCAACAAAGTCATAATCTAAAATAACATCGTTAAATTTCCCTTGTGTGCTTTGCTGCTCTACGTATTTTAAAATACCGTTATGGTTAGTATTAACCGCCAGCGCAAGCTGGCCAATGCCACTTTGTGCATCAAACCGGTAGCTGTGTTGTAAAAACGCAATGCAATCAGCTAGTTTAAATTCGCTATGCCCAGGCGCCGCTAATTTAGCCTCTCCTTTAAAACATAAAGTATTGAGCTCATCACATCGTGCTTGCGAGTAATTAGGCGTTTCACCCAATGCTAACCCTTGGCATAAATCACTCATTACACTGCCGGTATCTACCGAGGCAAGTTGGTCTTTATCGCCAAGCAATATTAAACGCGCATGCGCAGGCAGTGCTTCTATTAATTTAGCCATGAGCGATAAATCAACCATGCTGGCTTCATCAATAATAAGTACATCTAAATGCAGCGGGTTGGTGCTGTTATGCTTAAATTTATTAGTAAAGGGTTTAACCCCTAAAAGCCGGTGAATAGTTTGCGCGCTATCGGGAATTAAGGCCTTTATATCCTCAGGAATATTTTTAAGTTGCTCTTTTGCCCCTAAAATTGATTCACTTAAACGGGCTGCGGCTTTACCTGTAGGCGCCACCAGTTTAATGCTTAAAGGTGCACTTTTATAAAGCGACTGTAAAATAGCTAATAGCTTAGTCACGGTGGTGGTTTTACCAGTTCCTGGCCCGCCCGTAATAACGCTAAAGCCTTTTGTTGCGGCAATAGCGCAGGCTACTTTTTGCCAATCAATCGCAAGCGCTGAATTATCAACAAAGTAGTCATTTAATAATTGGCTGAGTAACTGGGTATTTATATTTAAATGGCGCTCACTCATCGCAAGTAAACGTGTAGCTAAGGTGTGCTCATAATCAGCAAGGCGCGCAAAATAAAGCCGTTCGTTAAATAACTGTAAGGGTTTGGCTTCGCCCACACTGTTATGGGCACTTAAACAGCTAAGCGCATCGAGGTAGTTAAAGGCTTCGTTAAAAGGCGATGTAATATTTGGTACATTGCCCTCGGTTTTAGTAAAGTCGCTTTGGCGTAAATTAAACGGGTTTTGCCAGTCGACTTCTTTTAATGTTAAACAGCTATGCTGGCTTTGCTGTGCTAAACACAGCAATAACACTATATAAAACACGTCGTTTTGCTGGTTATCGCACAGCATTAAGGCAAGCTTTACATCTACCATTCTTATGCGTTTTTCATCTAATAAGTAGTCAAGCAGCTCCACCGCATTTAACGGTTGGGCAGGTGCTGGCGGCTCATCAAACAAGCTTTGCTGCATAGGGTAGTCACTCATAACATGGCTCCTTGGCTAAATAAGCCATCTAATAGTGTGATTTGCTCTGCGCTAAGCTTATTAAAATACACCCCTTTGCCCGCCGGCATGCCACGTAAAAAAGTATAATAAACCCCGCCTAAATGGGTTTCTATTGCATAATCACTGATGCGTTGTTTGAGTAATCGGTGCAGCGCAACGCTATAAATTAAATACTGTAAATGATACTGATGGCTATTCATGGCTTGCTCTAGCAGGTCGCTTTCATAGTCAGCGGGCGTATTACCTAAGTAATTAGACTTATAATCTAAAATATAATACTTCCCTTGATAGCAAAAAATTAAATCTATAAATCCCTTTAACAGGCCTTTTACATGAGCAAACTCGAGTTTGCTTTGGGTAAAACCAAAATGCTTAACCAGTATTTCGTTTAATTGAGGCGCGCTCAAACTATCTAAAGGTAAATTAAATTCCATTTCGACTAGGCAGTCTGTCGGGGCTAATTGGCTTAAGCTTAATCCCTCATTGTTTAAGGGGCAGGTTAACGAATCAAGCACCCACTGCTCGGTCACGTGTTGCCAGCTTTCGCTAATATGGTATTTATCCAGCGTATGTTTTACTACCTCTGCTAAATTTTGCTCTGGATTTGTAGGGTGTACTTGCGCACTGGTAAAGTCTATTTGCTCAAATATTTCATGCAAACAGCTTCCAGGCTTCGCCCCCTTGGGAAAACTGTAAGGCGATGGTATTTCATCTTGGCTGTTAGCAAATTCATCTTTTTCATGATCTTCATCACTGCGCCCAGGCTCAATATGATCGGTGTGCTTTTTAAAGCTCAGCGCGCTAAAGCTGGTTGCTCGCCAATCTCGCTCTATGTTGGCTGTAACCGTATTAACTCTTAACGCTTGGCTTTGCTGCACTGCGCTATTAAGTGTTAATTGGCCTTGTTCGGCCAATTGCTCAGCCGTAAATTGCTGATAATGCATTTCGGTGTGATCGTCGCAAAATTCACTTAAGTGGGTGCGCCACGTTTGGCTACTTGTAAGCTCAAGCCCTGCAAATAACACATGCCCTAATGCACTACTTTGTATAGCCAAACGGCTACTTTGCCCCTGCCCTATGTTATACACCCCAAGTGCACAAAAATGTACCGCACGGGTAAGGGCAACATAAAGTAAGCGTAAGTCTTCAGCTAGGCGTTCTTGCTCAGCTTGTGCTAAGGCGTCTTCGTTTTTACTTAAATCGTAAACTAGCTGGCCGTTTTGATGATAAAGCGCTTCTTTAGTTTCGCGATAGCCACTGGCAAAAGGCATAAATACCAGCGGATACTCGAGCCCTTTTGAGGCATGCATAGTCACAATTTTAACTAAGTTGGCGTCACTCTCTAGGCGTACTTGCACGGTTTCGCCATCTTGCTGGCTTACTTTTTGTGCAAACCAACGTAGCAAGCGCAAAGTGCCTTCTAGCTCTATTTGCTTTTGCTGCAGTATTTCACCTAAGTGTCTAAAGTCGGTTAACCAGCGCTCAACGTTATAGCCAAGTCCTTGCCACTTAGCGCTCAGCTGATTATGGCTTAACAAACGCTCAAGCATCGCCATTGCACCTTGCTTGTTCCAAATATGGCTAAGTTGAGCAAAAAAGTTTAAATGCTCTTGCCATTTATTTTCATCATCAGCAAGGGCGTAAATTTCGTTGTAGCTTAAACAAAATAATGGCCCGGCTAATACGCCGCGCAGTAACGACTCGTTGTATTGCCCATGCAATGCCGTTAAAAAATTAAGTAAATGGTGGCTAAGCTCTTGGCTAAAAACACTGTCGCGCGATAAATACACGCTAGCAATATTGGCATTGCTCAGTGCTTTTTTCATTATTTGCGCTTCTACACGGTCGCGCACCAATATACAAATATCGGCAGCGGTCACCTTATGCTTACCAATGCACGCTCGCCCTTGCTCGGCTTGCTCAAGCAATGTCACTATTTTATTGGCAAAATAACTGGCCAAATGCCCTTGCCCAACGCCTTTGCTGGTGGGTTTGTTTTTTTCATCTGCAGCTTCATCTACAAATACATTAAATTCAAACGCGGTGGCAGGTTTGCCATCTATTGTAAATGTTTCATCGGCTTTTTTGCCTTTTGCTGCTACTGCGTTAAACGGTATGGCATCGTTATAAATAAAGCTATTGGCATGTTTAGAAAACAAGCTGTTTACACTGCTTACTATATCGGTGCTTGAGCGAAAATTAGTACCTAAAGTAAATTGCTGCTCAGGCTCTACCGACTCTTTTGCGCCAATATAGGTAAAAATATCAGCGCCCCTAAAGCCATAAATAGCCTGTTTTGGGTCGCCTATCATGGCAAGCGTCGTTTTTTCTTGGCCGTATATTTTGCTAAAAATGCCGTACTGAATCGGATCGGTATCTTGAAACTCATCAATCATGGCAACAGGAAATAGCTGCGCTATTTTTTGCGATAAAGCCTCGCCCTGCTCGGCATTTAAAGCACTGTGTAAATTAGTCAGTAAATCATCAGGGGTGATCACACTTTGCTCTTGCTTGCGTTTTACAATTGCCTGTTTAACCCACCGAGCTGCGGTTTGTACAACGGCAATTTTAAGGCCCTGATTAATTTTAGTATTAAGTGCACTGAGCTCATCAAACAAGCTAAGCAGAGGGTGGCTAAATAATGGCTGATTTTTTTTATAATTACTGGCATCACTTAAGTTTTCGCTGCTCCACACCTCAAACGAGTATTTATTGGTGCCAAATTCAAAAAATAACTCATCACCTAAACAAAATCCTTCAAGGGCCGTTAAACTGCCTTTTCGGCCAGGTGTTTTAGAGCCACTTAAACCCGAGCCCTTTATTGCAGCTATAAACTCTTGCTCCAGCACTGCTTTTTTAAAAGCGGGTACTTTAGCAATGTACTCATCGCGAGCTTTAAATACGTCATCTAAGTTTATTTGCGGCACTATGTTCGCATTGGCTTTATTTAGCACACTACTGACTTGGCTAAATAGCGATTCAGGGGCTGCAAACACCTCTAAAATAGCATCAGTGCGTTCTTTATTAAGTGGGTATACAAAGGCGCGCCAAAAATCCTTAATTGTGTCGAGCAGTATGTCGCGCTCATCTAAAATAAATTCAAGGTTAAAAGCAACGCCCGATTCAAACGCATGCTGCTTTAACATGCGTTGGCAAAAACCATGAATGGTAAATATAGCGGCTTCGTCCATAGATTTAGCGGCGGCATCGAGTAAATCAAAGGCGCGGTGTTTATCATCTACTGCGGCTATTACACCTTCTATTAATTCATCATTTGGGTTTTGGCCAAGTAATGCATCGCGCGCAGCAATAATACGGCTGCGTACGCGGTCTTTAATTTCTTGCGTAGCGGCATCGGTAAAGGTAACCACAAGTATTTGCTCAACGCTTAACGGGGTGTTTATCTCCCCTGGTATTTGCAAGCCTAATAAATAACGTAAATAAAGCCCGGTAATGGTGTAGGTTTTACCTGTACCCGCACTGGCTTCTATTAAACTTTGCCCTTTTAACGGCATTGTTAGCGGATTAAGCGCTTGCATGGTCACTCTCCTTTGCATGTGCATGTAATGGGGAGAGTAATTTTTCGCTCCACTTAATAAACTCTTCTTGGCAGTCATTGAGCGATTGCACCGTTAAACGAATATACGGGTTTTCGCCCTCGCCGCGCCCTATGTATTGTGGGTTAAACTTGCTAATGGCTTTACCAATATCGCCACCACTTTTAACGTATTCATAGCCACTTACCGGATAAAATGCCACAGGCTCTTTGCGCAAGGCTTGGTATAGCGAAAACCAATCACTGAGTAAGGCATCGGCCTCATTTTTACTCAGTGGTGCAAAGCTAATTTGCTTATCAAGCCCCAGTAATAGGGTTTCTACATTTTGCTCCATACTTTGTGCAACAAGATGATATATAAAGCCCTTAATTAAATCTTTGGCCTTTATACTGGCACTTCGGTAAAACACTTGTTTTTGAAGGTAAATATGATTAAGCCAGCCCTCAATGGTGGTGTTTTCTATGCGCAAAGACACCTCAAGCGGGTCGGTTTTGCCGCTTTTAATATGCTCTTTTACTTGCCCGGCTAGTGCATCTACTCGGTGTGCCATGCTCTCATACACTAAATTGCCCACATTGGCTTGTGGCAGCTCTCCCCGTTGCAATATTTGCTCTGTACTTAAAGGTTGCTCATTAATGTTGGCTTGCAGTATTTCGTCTAAATAAAAGTAGCGGCGCAGCGCATCTAGGCTAAAAGGCTCTTCATCTTTTGCGACTTCGTTAAATTCAGGTAGGCGTAAACCTAATGTTTGCTGGTAAAAGCTCTCTTGTGCGTTGCACACACTGCGAATAAATACATCAAGCTCTAATTGCGCGGGCGCTGTTACATCAATGGCTGTTAGCGGCTGCGCGTCTATACGCTCGCTTGGCAGCCAAATAGGATTAAAACTGTGATTACTCAACTGTTCATCCGCTTCAGTGTCTGCTGTGTAATACGCACTATTAAAAGGCTGTAAGTGCTGTTGATTAATTAAACACTCAGGCAGCGTTTTTTCGCTGTTATTTGCTAACGTAAAGCTGCGGCCTATGTACTCTAAAAGCTCACTTACTAAGGTCGAGGGCATACGCGGTTGATTGTCAAAACACGAGCGGCCAATGTAACTTATGTATAAATTTTCGCGGGCACTCAGGAGGGCTTCTAAAAATAAGTAACGGTCATCTAATTTACGTGAACGGTCACCTTTTTGTTTTTTAGAATACGGCACTAAGTCAAATCCTATTGGCTGCACCGTACGTGGGTAATCGGCATCGTTTAAGCCAAGCATACACACCACTTTAAACGGCACGGCGCGCATAGGCATTAGTGTACAAAAGTTAACTTGCCCCACTAAAAAGCGCTGCCCTACGCCTTTTTCTTGAATGCCTTGTTTTATCAGGTAGCTTACAATTCGTTGCGATACATGTTTATCGTAATCACCATTATCGTGGTGCTTTTTAAGCTCCTCTAAAACATTTTGCAGTACCAGTAAATCCCAGCTGTCTTCGCCTTCATTGAAATAAATAGCATTTATTAGCTCAGATAAAATATCCGCTTTATTGCTAAGGGTATCATCAGGGGTTAGCTCATCTTTAAAGCGCTGCAGTACATCAATAAAATGCACCAGTTTATTAAGGGTATCAAGCGCCATGCCCTCTACTTCATCGGCACTATAAATGCCGTTAAACGGGCATTGCTCATCGCGCTGGGCTATGCCTAGCAGTAAACGGTTTAAACCATGCTGCCAGGTATTTAAATCTATTGCGGGTAAATCAAAGCTACTTTTGTGCTCAGCATTTATACCCCATTTAACCCCTACACGCTCAAGCCAATATTGAATTTGTTCGTACTCGTGCGCCTCTAGCGCAAATTTTTCGGCAATTTGTGTTACTTGCAATAAATCAAGAATATCCGAAACACCAAAACGCGAAAACGGCAAATTGGCTAAGCTGGCAAACGAGCTCAGCACCGGTTTTTCTTGCTCTATGGCTAAATCGGCCAATGCATAAGGAATAAAGCGACTGGTGTTTTGCGCGCCGCCAAATACCGCTTCAATATACGGGCTGTACGTACCTACATCAGGCATCATTACAATAATGTCTTTAGGAGTGAGCGACGGGTTTTGATTAAACAAAGTAAGTAAATAGTCGTGCAAGCGCTCAACTTCTCTAAGCGGTGTGTGGCAATCGCTTAGGGTAATACTGGTATCGGTGTCGCTAATGGGCAATTTGCCCTCATCATTTATAAACCATTGCTTATTATCGGTAAGCGACTCACCTTTAAATGCCAGTTGGTAAATCTCGCTTTGAATTTGACCCAGCAAGCTATCGTCAAACGCATCTATAAAGCCATCAATCCAACGCGCATCAAGTTGTACGAGTTGCTCAAAGTAGTCGCGTCCTAGTTTTCCCCATGACGATAAAAGCGGGTTACCTATAAAGTAGTATTCTTCATCAGGGTTAGTTTGTTTTTTTTGCTGCGCTTCTAAAAGCGGCATTTTGGCGTATTTGGCATTTATTTTGGCTGCTGTTTTTTCATCAACCACATCGCCCCAATAATGCTCGCTAGGATTAAAAAAGAATAAAAACACCTCTGTTTTTTTGCTCAGCGCTTCAAACACCTCAAGCTGCGAGCTCGCAATCGCCGATATACCAAATAAACTAATGCGCTTAGGTAGTAAGCTATTATCCATATTCTCAAGCGCACCGAGTAGCTGCCCTTGCATATTGGCACGATGAAATTGGCTTTGCCCAAGCGCTTTACTGTGCGCCACCAGCTTTCGCCATAAATAGCTTTGCCACGGGGCAATGCTTACATCAACATCGTCAAGTTCGTCTTTGCCGCTATCCCAAGTGGCAATCCAATGCGGGCGGTACATTAAATATTGGTCGTACACATCGGCAATTTTTTCACACAGGGCAAAGGTTTTTTGCCCGTCTAGGTCGCCCTCTAAATAGGTTTTTAAGGGCAAATAAAGCGGTTCATCAATACAGCTGGGCAGTATTGCAAATAATTTCCAAGCAAGGTTAGGCTTATTAAATGCCGACTCTTTAGGCACATTGGGCAGTAACTGCTGATACAACTGCCATATAAAGCTCGATGGCAGCGGAAAATCGACCTGCGCGGCTAATCCTAGGTTTTCGCTTAAACCAATTTTAAGCCACTGCGACATACCCGGCGACTGCACTAATACCACTTCTTTATCGAATGGGCTTTGCAGCGGGTTTACTTTTAATAGCTGATTAAACTGAGCCTGCAGCGCTTCCATACGGTTTGATTGAATAATATTGAGCATACAACTGGAGTCCTTACTTGAAGTAAAACCAGTTTAAGATATTTTCATTTATAGGGGTAGCGCAATCAGCAAATTGGCACTAATAAATCAGCGGGTTAGCAGGGAGTTTAAACGCACAGCGTTAATTTTAATCACTGTGCGTTTTATTGGTCAGGCCATTTTATTTATAAGGGCTAATGCTTGATAAGCTAAATGCGCTTTGCATAATCACTTTAGCATCTATCCCTTTAAGCTTAAGTGAGATGGATGGATCTGCTTGTTGCCAATCTATGCTTAAATCGCCGTAATTCACATTGTGAGTGTAATCACCTACACGGTGTTTATTTGGGCTTACGTCTTTCCACTTTTCAGTGAGGCCTGAGCTGGTCATTTCTATTAAAGGGTAATCAAGGTTTTGTTGATACTTTGATATTTCGCCCCAGTGTGTATCGCCACTGATGATAATAACCCCATTCACTTGATGCTTTTTAATTAACGCAAATAAACGGTTACGATCCTCTAGGAAATTAGCCCACGACTCCCACCCTGTAAAATCGGGTAATAACTGCAAGCTTGAGGCAATTAGCTTTATAGCCGCAGGCTTTTTAAGCTCTTGCTCAAGCCATTGCCACTGCGCCTCACCTAGCATAGAGGCGCCTTTCACTTCTGTTGGGCTATACGGGCCTTGGTTATTAAGCTTACGCTTAGTGTAATATTCAAGCTCGCTTACGTGGTTAAGTGCATCACGGTTCCAGCGTAAATCGGGCATTATTACGTGTACAGCTTGCTCATCCTCACCATACATATACGACGTGTAAATGCCATCCGTGCGGGTGCGCCTAGGAGAGCTTTTAGGCTCGCCCCAAAAATCGAGCATAATTTGGCGAGACTGCTCTTTATGTGGGTAGTCTTTACCAATATCGTTTTGACCAAAGTCGTGATCGTCCCACATCGCAATGATTGGCGTATTCGCTTTTAGTGTTTTAAAGCCTGGTTTAGCACCTAACTTTTGGTATTTATTGGCAAGTACCGCCATATCGTTGGTGTCGCCGTAAATATTGTCACCTAAAAATATAAATAAATCGCCCTGCTCTTTATTAATGGTGTCAAATATTGGCATGTCTTTATCTTGATGCCCACACGAGCCAAATAAAATTTTTGAAGGGGCTGCTGCCATAGTATTTGCGCTAAACGCTAACCCTAATGCTAATACGGCGTGTGTAATAGGTTTTACTAACTGCTTCATTTTAAAATCTCACTTATTGGCGGTGCCATGTTTGAATTTAGGTGTTTTGGGTTTATACCCAATGCGCTTAAAACAGTGGCTGCAACCTGCGCTTGTTTAAGCTCATTTTGTGTTTTAATTAAGCCGTGCCCTTTTATTGCAGGGCCAATGGCAGCAAGCCAAATATGCTCAGAGCCGACAATGCCCTCAGGAAATTTATTACCCGCTAAATGCAGCTCAGCCAACGCACGTTTAGAGCTATGGTGTTGCCAGTCGCTTGCACTGCTCCCGCGGCCGTGGTCGGTGGTAACAATAAGCGTTGTATTGTTTTTATAGCCCGGTGTAGTTTGAATTGTGTTCCATAAGTCTTTTAAAAACGCATCGCTTTGCCTTGCAGATTTTAAATACTGGTCGTAATGGCCATCGTGCGCAAAGTCGTCGGTTTCACCTAAGCTAATGACTAATAAGCGCGGCGTTTTTGCCAGCATATACGCTTTGGCAAATCGGTAAGTAAAACTGTCTAAGCGTACTTTTTCCCATGGGCTTGGAATTTCATTTTGCAATGCGTTTAAAAGCTTAGCATCGGCAAATAAATCGTTTTCTATGGGCATAAAACCCGCATTCACATACACGTTACTACGCTGAGTATTCACAATGTAAGGAAATACATCCCAGCTCCCAAACAAAGCGGTTTTACCTTTAAAGTCTGCACGCTCATCTAGGCGCTCTAAAATGGTTTTATTGGCGTTTAATACTTTATTGTTGCTATTAATTTTTTCATCTACTTCGCCGGTGAGAATTTCGTTATACCCAGGGTATGAAAAATACCAAGGGTTGCTCACCGACATATTAGAGCCCTTTGCTCTATCACCTACAATTACGCCCTTTTTAGCCACATGCTGAGTTAAAAATGGCATGAGTAATTGCTGGCGCTTATTGGCGGTAGGCGCCCAAAATTGCTTATTTAATTGCGTTGGGTTTTTAACAAAATCGGCATTATTAATGAGGTTTTTATCTGCCCCGCTAAACACCTCTTGCCAGCGCACACCATCAAGGGTCACTAGCACTACATTTTGCGCTGCGCTTGCGGTATTGCTGATTAATGCAATGATACTAAATACCGTGGCTTTTATAATTGAGTTCATAATTACTGTGTACCTAATAACTGTGTACCTTTAATTAAAAGCCCATCAAAGATGGGCTTTTAATTATTTACTGTACATTATGGCTATTAAAACGTAGCCGATAACGTCAGTGCTGCTGTACGTGGTGCACCAATAAAGTAAGTGCTGCCATTGCCCGTACCACCCGCTAAATAGCTTTTATCGGTAACGTTATAAACAACAAAGGCAACATCAATAGCTTTAAATGGTCCTGCGTTTATATCGGTTGCGTAACCTGCGTTTAAATCAACCACGGTATAGCCATCAACTTCGCCACGCTCACCGGTGTATTTAGCCGATAAACCAAAGCGGAAATCACCGCTAAAGTAATCGGTCGATAGGACAAATAAGTCATCTACTGAGTCTATTACTTTTTCACCGGCTTCAAACCCGGGTGCATCGCCTTTGTACTCTGAGTCATTATTCGTGTACGAGCTATATACACTCCATTGTGGGCTTAGCATGTAACTTGCCGACAGCTCTAAACCTTGCGATTCAATACCCCCTACATTTAAGTAAGAGCCATTAGTACCTATGGTGTAATCAATACCGCCAGTGTCACTACCTGGGGCAATGAACGTAATACGGTTATCAAATTCAATTGAATACGCTGTTGCGGTCAGGTTTAACGCGTCATTTTGATAACGTACACCTAAATCGATGTTTTCAGCGGTTTCAGCTTCAATGGCTGATAAATCAGAGCTGTCGCGCTCAAGTACACCGTCTTTTATGGCTGCAAAGTTTTCGCTATAGCTGGTAAATAGCTCGGTTGAGTTATTTAGCTGATACAAAATACCACCACTAAATAACACATCAGAGTCGCTATTAACTTTAGCAGTTGTGGCATTTTGATAATAGTCGTACTTTTCAATATCAACAAGGTACTTTTTAACACCTACGTTAAGCGTGAAATCGCCAAGTGCCATTGAATCCTGCGCATACCATTTAAGTGTATCGGTCTCAAAGGTGTTTTTATACTGGGTCCAGTATGGCGTGCTATCAAAGTGGTGGTAAATGCTGGCATTAATTACTTTGTGCCAATCGCGAGACTCGTCACGGTCGCTTTGCTCATACCAAAAACCGGCTTCTATATCGTGCATGCCAAACGTAGCTTGGTAGTTGGCAGTAACCCCTAAGCGGTCTTTTTTGTAATGCGTATGACGATACGACATTACAGGTATTGCCGTATCATCGTAACATGCTGGGTTTAAACCAGGACCCGACTCCCACGGCCAGCTTAAACTTGCCGTACAACCTTCGTTTGGTGCCAGTGCGTTACCTGCGCTATCTACAAAACCGTAAGAGCCTGCGTTAGTGCCGCCCTCTGTGGTTGGGTTGCCGTTTTCATCTACTGGAGTTGTTAAATACGGTGGGATCCAATCGCCACGGCCCGAGTTTTTATGATAATAAGGGCTCACTGTAATAAGCGATGTTGGCGAAAGCGCATACTCAAACTTTAAATACGCTAGTGTATTTTCACGCAGTGTACCCCAGCCCTCAGCAAACATTTGGTCGTAATGTGGAACGCCTGTCCAGTTCCACGTTAACTGATCCCACTCTGGCGTTTGTTCAAATTGCGCAAGACTTACACTGTTGTAGTTAGTCTCGCTTACATCATCGTAAGATAAACGCCCTGTAATTGTTAAATCAGCAAGCGTTGTTACAAATTTAAGCTCTGCGTGTTGGTTATCTTTTCCACCATTGCTACCCGAGCCAATCCAGCGGCTAGTATCAGTTTGCGAGTAACTTACATACGCTTGTGTATTATCAAATAAAGTACCCGTTTCGTGCTTAACGTAAAAGCGGGTCGCATCGTGACTACCCGAGGTGTAAGCAAAAGTGGTGCTGCTATCAAGACTTGGCGCTTTACTTACAAAGTTAAATGTACCGCCTAGTGCCTCAAGCGATGCCGATTTAATATCTGAGGTGCCTTGGCCTACTTCTACAGTGGCTAAATTTTCAGTGTCTAGGTAACGGTTTGCTTTAGCGCCCCCACCATAGTTTGAGCCACCGTTAGGAATACCATCAACGGTCATCCCTAATTGCTGCTGGTTTGAGTCAATACTAAAACCACGCATAGTAATTGTGGTAGACCAGTCATCGCCACCAAATGCATCGCCTTCGTTTATGCTAATGCCAGGTAAGTTGTCGATAACCGATAACACACTCGAAACCGTTGTTTGTTGATCAAGCATTGCAGGCTCAATCACATTATTTGCGTAACTGGTTGGTTTTGCAGTAACGGTTATTTCTTCTATTTCGTTGCCATTTGCATAAGCTGACGTTGATACAACCATAGCAATTGCCATGCTCAAAATCGATTTATTAGTTAAAGCGTACATTGTGATCCCGTTTGGTTTTAATTATCTAAAGTAATTATGAAAGCGGGCACAGTATGATTTCGAATTATGACAACAAAAATGAAGTTTATTTACAGGGGTGTTAAAAAAATGTGGGGTTTTTATGGCTTTGTTATGTCATTTGTAAGTCAGCCTAAGTACAAAAACCTAGGCTGATTTATATATGAATACTAATTCATTAGAATAGTTTAGCTAACACCTCGTCACTATAAGCAACAAGCTCTTCATTATTAGCCACTTTACTAATGTAATCTGGATTAGCAATAAATGGACGACCAATCGCAATTAAATCAAACTGGTCATTGTTTATTGCTTGTTTTGCATCATAAAAACTATAGCTACCTACCCCTACAAGGCTGGTTTTAGTGTTAGCGCGCAAATACTGCGAGGTTGTCTTACCTTCTAAAGAGTCAAATTGAGTGCTGTCATCAAAAATACCGCCATGAATGTAAGCCAGTTTTTTGTCATCTAGCTGCGCTAATAAATAATCAAATACCGCTTTATCACGCTTATCTTCTTCCATATTAAAATAAGCACCTGGCGATAACCTAATTGCCGTACGCTCATTACCTACTGCATTAACAACCGCATCGGTCACTTCTATTGCAAAACGCGCCATATTTTCAGGTGTTTGGCCATATTCATCTGTGCGCTCATTTGCAGCGTAATGTAAAAACTGATCAATTAAATAACCATTTGCGCCATGAATTTCTACACCATCAAAACCAGCTTCAATGGCGTTTTCGGCCGCTTTAGCAAAGTCGGCTATCAGTGAATTAATATCCTCTTTAGTGGCCGCTTTTGGCGTAATGTACGTCAGCTCGCGCATACGTGGTACAGAGCCTTCAACACCAATTGCCGATGGCGCTAATACTTCGCCGTCAAAAAAGTGAGGGTGAGCAACACGGCCAACATGCCAAAGCTGTGCAAACATTTTACCGCCGTTGGCGTGTACGGCGTCAGTTACTTTTTTCCAACCTTGAATTTGCTCGCTGGTAAATAACCCCGGTGTATTTGGGTAGCCCTGAGCATCTGGGCGAATAATAGTGGCTTCGCTAATAATTAAACCGGCATCGGCACGGCGCGCATAATATTCGACCATATCTTGCGTAGGTACTAAATTATCATCAGCCATACAACGGGTTAAAGGCGCCATAAAAACGCGATTTTTAAGTTCAAGTGAGTCGTTTAATTTATACGGGGCCAGTAAATCTGTGGTCATTGTTAAATCCTTCAGTAAGAGTATACATATGAGATGCGGCCTTTTTAACAACATTCAAGGGCAGTTTAGAATGCTCGCTCAAAATATACTTAGGGAGTACCAAAACAGATCTGAATTACAAAATTAAATAACCTGAACTCGGTTAAGAGATTTACTAACATATTTTATCATGATGATAGTTAAGCTTATTTTCTCTAGCCAGAGATTTTCAGTAAATTCAACACAGTTAGCGCTTAAAATAGCTGCTAGAGATAGATTTATTACCCAAAGTTCAGGTTAAATAATAATTTTTCAACACACTGTCACATAACTCGATATACTTGTAACAGTAAAATTCAAATTTGAAGCAATAAAGAGTGAGCCAATTATGACAACTGCAAATGCGACTGAAGAACAAACCGTAATTTTAGGGCTAGGGGCAAAAAAACGACTCGCTTTTATGTTTGAAACCGTACAACAGTACAAACAAGTATGGATTTTAAACGACGATGATGGCTGCGTAATGCTTGCCAACGAAGATGACGACTGTGTACCTGTGTGGCCAACCCGCGATTTTGCACAAGCTTGGGCCACGGGCGAATGGGAAGGCTGTACACCAAAAGCCATTCCGACAAAAGATTGGTTTAGCCGCTGGACACCCGGCCTTGAAGAAGACGACCTACTGATTGCGGTGTTCCCTACCGAAGAGGACGACGGCACGGTGCTTTTTCCTGATGAATTTGAAAGCCAGTTAAAAATTCCTAAAAAGAGAAAGTATTAATTTAGGGGCAGTTTTAAATGCGGCTTAAACGAATACAACTTAGCCGCATTTTTAATAGTGTAACTTTATCTCTACTTTTGAAATTTTAATAAGGTGTAGTTCTTAAAATTTGATGGTGTAATCTACATATACACGGTGATCTGCTCTATCTCCTTTTACACCATCAACACTGCCAGTTTCATCTGTGGTGTAATCTAAAAATAACCAACGTAGGCTTAAGCCTTTTACAGCCGCTACTTTGTAGCGTGTATCAATGGCCCAATATTTTTCATCGGCTGTGCCACCTGCTTTACCTAAGCTTGAATTTTCTGCATCGCTGCCGCTGGTGTAATAAAACTTTGTGGTTAAACCGGGTGCCACTGCTTTTAGGTCAACACCTAAGCGAGCCTGCCAAGTTGACTCATTTTGGTTTGTTAAATCGGCACCAATTAATGAGCGAGTTGGAAACGGGTTAGTGATCTGACCCCGATAAAGTAGACACGGGGTTTTAATTCATTGATTCATATTGTTTGGGGCTAACATTTCCAATCGTCCCATGCATTCGCACTGAGTTGTAGTAATTCTCAATATAAAAACGACTTTGTATTGTCATTTCGCTACGACTCAGTTCATTTAGATTACTCATCCATTCTTTTTTGTACTGAGCAAAAAAACTTTCTGAACAGGCATTATCCCAGCAGTTCCCCTTTCTCGACATGCTAATCGTTACACCTCGCTTGTTCAACCACGATATAGTCTCTTTAGCTCGATACTGGCTCCCTTGATCTGAATGAAACAGTAAACGTTGCCCGTTCGGCTTGCGCACATTCCAAGCCTTCTTTAGTGTTTTAATCACTAAAACCGCATTATTAATTCGACTTGTTGCCCAGCCCACAACTTTGCGTGAGTATAAATCTAAAATGACACATAAGTACTGCCAGCCTTCTTTACAGCGCACCTGAGTTATATCCGATACCCATACACTATTAGGCTCTTCAACATCAAATTGACGAGCAAGTAGATTCTCTGTCGTTATAAAACCCTGCTTTTTATTACCACTGGTGTAGCGACGCTTACCTGATTTAGAGCGATAACCTACGCTTTGTAATAAACGCTGCACTCGGCCTTTACTGCAATCATATCCGTCGGCTATGGCGGCTTGCCACAATTTTCTGTAACCAGGTATGCAGTGCTCTTCATTACTTCTTTTTATTAAAAACTGAAGTAAAAAATCATTTTTTCTTTCAACTGGATTCGACGACTGTTTCAACCATTTGTAATACCCAGCCTTAGAAACAGATAATAACTTACATAACTTGCTTACTGTTTTCTTCACCGTCGTGGTCTTATGAATATATTGAAACCTTATTCTTTTAGACTGTCGAAGTAGGCCCTCGCCTTTTTTAGTACGTCGTTCTCCAACTGTACGTCCTCAAGCTGCTTTTCAAGGTTACGAACTTGACGTTCAAGGTCTTTATATGACTTTTCTGGACCATGGTTTTTAAGTGGCTTAGGCTCTTTTCTTGAGGTCATTTTACTTCTCCAACTTGACAGCATATCGGGATGAATACCGTATTTATTAGCGGTCATTTTAACGGTACCGTGTGAGTCTAATGATTCCTGCACCACTTTTCTTTTAAATTCCTCTGTATGTTTACGAAACGCTTTTACTTTCATGAGAACTGACTCCTAAATAGGTGTCTACTTTTATGGAGTCAGATCAATCAGCTATCAG
>JGI25133J35611_10000195_pt1 | contig 35008 bp, 22 predicted proteins | sample ETNvirenome_6_85_FD_35611 | JGI IMG/M metagenome (IMG submission 35611) | reverse complement strand
TAAAGATAACACACTCGTCGTACAATGGCGACCTATGTATAGAAATAAACCAGTCGGCCCGTCCGACGAACGATAGGAGAAACTAAATGGAAAAACAAACAATTAAAATGAGCAGCCATGACATGAGCCTGAGTGATCAGGCTGTAGGATGTGTAATGATGGCTCTCACAAAGGGTATGGCAGAACAATGCGATATCACAGATGTATTAAGAGGCTTAAAAATGCGTATGACAGAAGAAGGCCTTTTTGTACTAAATCCACCGCTACTCAAAGTTAAATTTGATGACATGGCGAACATAACACCGGGTTTAGTACTAGATGAAGAATAAATGGCCTTATATTACTATATATGTAAGGCCTGCGGAGAGACTAGCAAATTTATGCATAGTTCGACAGAAACGAAGACCGATTGTAAAGTCTGCCATTCTCCCGCACTAGAACGCGATCTTTCCACCTTCCTGTTTAATAAACCAGATCAATCAAATGTAGATGAAGTCACAAAACGTGAACGACGTATACGTAATAAAATTGATATGCACAAGGAAGAACTGGAAAGTTTTAAAGCGGAAGAAAGGAAAACAAAATGACAACTTTACTAACGGTTTCTGCAGTATTTAATGTGATATTTTTATGGTATATCTATAGATTTACATCATGGCATCATAACTTTTTTGATGATACTGCGGTCTTGTTTACAAATTTGGAGAACTATCGGAACCACGTGGATAGTCTGTTTGAAATGCAAGTCTATCATGGCGAACCAACGATTCAAGCACTGCTAGAACATTCTGCAGATGTCACGGATGAAGTTGATGCTTTCATAACAGAGAACAATACGATATTTGGTTATATTTCAAATGAAGAATTAGACGAACTAGAAGCTCAAAGAGCAGCTAGTAAGGAAAAACGTACCGAATCGTTAGGCCTATTAAGAAATAACGGAGTAAGTACACATGGCCAAAAAACGTAAATGGAAAAAGAATTACTATTTCACTCAAGTTCATGAAGACGCTATTGTAGAGTGGTGTAAATCTTCTGATCAGAAAGAAAAGGATAAGATATACAAAAATATTATTGACCCGGTATTAAATGAATTAATTGAAAAGATTATTTTCACCTATAAATTCACTTCTTTACCCAATGTCGATATTTTAAGAGAAGACTGCAAAGCTTATACAACAACAGTATTGACCAAATTTGATCCCGACAAGGGATCAAAAGCTTTTACATACTTTAGTGTTGTGGTAAAAAACTGGTTTATTCACCAAGTTAAAAAGACGCGAAAGCGTTTTGATAGAGAATTAAGTCTAGAAGGGATCGCACAAGTTAAAAAGGACGCCCTTAAGATAACTGTACACAACAATTATCACGAACGTCGAGAACAAGCAGAGTTTTGGCAAGCGCTTCAAAAAGAAATCGATGGATGGTCCCAACTAAAACTCAGAGACAACGAAAAAAAGGTTGTAGAGACAATAAGAGTACTCATTGAGAACGTTGATGACATTGAAATTTTCAATAAGAAGGCTATTTATTTGTATATGAGAGAAATTTCTGGTTTGAATACAAAACAGATTGTGAATAGCTTAACAAAAATCCGTGCAAGGTATCGAGATTTCAAAAAGGGTTGGGTAGAAAATGGATAACATAGAAGACCTAATAGAAGAAGCTCTTAAAAACATCCGTACAGATCGAGGTAACGCAAATGTTGCCTTGGTTGATATCATGAAATATTTGATGAAAACGGAGCATAGTCACAGAGACTTAGGCCAGCAATTTACAAAGTATACTGAAATTTCCCAAAAATCAAACGATCAATTAATTAAAGTTTTAGCCATTATGAAAAAGAGTGATAAAGAATTTGATGGTTTTGATGACGACGAAAAAGAGGCTATGTTTGAAGAAATTCAAGAGATAACCTCTTCAAACGAGGAATCTCAAGACGATGCCGAAACCGATTGATAAACAATATTCTTTTGGGCAGTTAAACGATCCTAATGGTCCGGAAGTTTTTCCAGCATATGATAGTTCTAGAACAAATCCATTAGCCAGATTACGCCGTGATGTTATTGGTCGTGATGACAATCTGATTGATTTCGCGGAAAGGAAAAGATACCGCGCTCAAGTACTCAGAGTGGACACATTAGAAAACGACGACCGAACTAATATAGGTTTTTTTAATCAGCGCGCTCTCGTTAATGCCAACATTGGAGAAAAAGCTAAAGACGGCGCGACATTTGGAGTTTATGCTAGAGTCGATTTATTTGATTCAATGCCTTTTCCGCAAACGTTTGATAAATCTAACGTAGAAGCTCAAATGTTAATAGAACAACATACATTTTTTACTGCTAAAAACGCCCACGCACAACCCCCAGCACCTGGTGATATTGTCTGGGTTGATTGGATAGCTAAATCTGGTACGTATGACCAGTGGCGAGAACCAATATATATTGGCCGATTAGATGAAGACACCGGCGCAGGGACTTCGGCTTTAGGAAACGCGGCTAATAGTGCTGCCCGGGCATTTCGTAACCCGGCAGAACCAGGTTCTGCCGGCGGCGGTTCATCTTCTAGTACTGAAAAATATAAGGGTGGCTCTGGCGCGGTTGTACCGGTTAAATTAATCGATAATTCTAAATTTACCATTCACGGGATTGATACATCAGGTCACCAATGGAACAAACATCTGAAACATGAGGTTTTAGCAAAAGAACAAAAATTTCATATTGTCAAAATTTCGTACGGCCGTACTGGTGGTCAGGGAACAAAGCCAAAAAACATAATAGCTGATCGATTAGAACAAATCCGAGCTTCCGGAACATTGGCTGGTGTATATCATTTTTTGCGCCCAGAATGGGTTGAAATTCTAGATGATGGTACCAAGCCCTCTCCCGAAAGATGGGGAGAATTAGAAGCAAATAACTTTTTAAAACGTTATAATAAAGTAAAAAAACCTGGAGATTTGCCACCTATGTTAGACTTTGAAAAAGGTCATAAAAGGGACACTGGAGCCAAAGGACATAATATTAATATATTAGCAGCCATTGGATGGGCAAAAAAAGTTAAAAAAGAATTGGGTCTTACAAAAAAATTACTTCTTTATACAACGCTTCCTTCATGGAGTCATTACGGAACGAAGGCAGATAGAGAACTAATAAAACAATTGCCAGAATATTTTGATTTAGTATGGGCAGACTATGTACGAGAAAAGGGCCTGGCGAAGGACAAACGTGGTATTAGTAACAATACAGCTCTTTTACCTAGTTTTGATTTTAAAGATCTTTATCATGCTGTTAACATTGGTCTTCCATGGAATGAACCGGTCATTTGGCAGTGGACCGGATATGGTTACCTCCCGGGTCATCGATCACAGCACCGGCTCCACAAAATTGATAGAAATTTAATGAGGAAAGATTATTATCAACGTGTTTCTTTAACGCGTTGATATAAAAGTATAAATGCCAAAAAACAAGAAAGAACAAGTTGGATCGGATACAGCGGTATACAGTCATAAAGGCTATGCGCAGACTAATTTAAATGAAGAACTACCCACATATAATCGTGGAGAAAGCGAAAAGGTCACCGCCCATCCTAACGGTGCGTTAATTGTTCTGGGCCGCGACCGAGCCGCAGATGTTTCGACCGGTTACGGTGCAAAAGGTGACATCAAATGTGCCAGAATTGATTTAATTGCTGGGTTGGGAGGATACTCAGCTAAAGAAACAAACAATTCTGGCGCCGAGCTTTATTCTGATCCAAATTTCCTGACCGACGCCTCGCGATTGTATATGTCCCAGACATCAGACATTGATGATATTATGGGACTTAAAGCTGGCACAGTTGGGTTAGCAAAGAGACGTTCTGCAATTGGATTAAAAGCGGATGGCCTGCGCTTTGTCGCCCGGGAAGGCATTAAACTAGTAACAGGCATCGATGCAAAAGATTCGCAAGGCAACGATATATCTAAGGTGTCTGGTATCGATTTATGGGCCGGATGTGGAAGAGTTAAAGACAAATTAGAACCTCTTGTTAAAGGTAAAATAACACTAGAGTGTTTGGAGGAAATTGTGGAAGCAATAAACGATCTTAATGGTATTGTAAGTGGATTTTTATCCAGCCAGATGGAATACAACAAAACATTAGCTTATCATACGCATAATAGTCCGTTTTTTGGATATTTAACCACACCATCGGTTGACGCCATACAAGGTGGCATCAAATGTTTAACACGTCAATACAGTAAAACAAATGTTTCATTAATGAGTCATAAACAAAATTTAGTACAATTATCATCTGCATATTTAAATTCGCACGGCGAGGGATATATACTTAGCAGGTATAACAACACAAACTAATGGCAGATATTAAATCATTCTCAGGGTCTTATTATATTTCGTTCAACCAGTTCCAACGCGCTGTTGCAGAACTAAAATCTCCTTTTATTAGTTGGCAGAAAGACTTGGATAAAACTAAGTCAAAGACTGTCAGTCCTTCTTTTTCATTTACAGATCATTATTCTAAATTAGTTAAATTTATGGAGGCGCTTGAACATTCAGCCTATGGTTTAAATGATAAAAGTGTTTTAGAGTTTTTATACTCAAAAAACAAAGAACACATTGAAATTAGAAAAATACATGTAGAGAATTTAAAACCAAACACGCGTTTAGATCATCTTCCAATTATTACAATGGATGCTGATTTACACATCACTAAAATCACCCCCTTGCATTTGATAAAATCTGGTACAAAAACGGGTAAAAAAGATCTAATTGAAGAACGTAATATTGATAGTTTTTTGATACATGATAAAAATCTATATTTATTAATTCGTAATCTTCATAATCTAATTTTGTTTAATCCTAAAATTGCCAACAAAAAAGGTTTTAACTATGTGCAGTTTTTAAAGGAATATACAAAATATCCCAACATTAAATTAAATGAGGCTAAAACACCAGAAGCAAAATTAGAAAAGAATTTAACTAAAAAAATTAATAAAGAAAGTAATCTTAAATCTCGACTAACAGTTAGTAAAGAATCCGCCGTTTCAAATGATATCAAATCAATTAAATCGTGGATAGATTCGTATGATCCTAGCAGATTAGTCGTATCAGACAAAGATTACGAAAATCCTGATCAATTTCAATTTACTGAAGATGAACGAATCAACACAATATTAGATAAATTTGGCATTAAAACATTGTTTACAGATTTGATGGCTTGTATCAAACCAAGTACTTGGTTACAATTGTTGTGCGAAAAAGCAATCAAAGAAATTGGTATCATACACATGCTTGAAATATTTACTGAATCTGGTATTTTACAACAATTACGAGACTCATCAGCAGATCTTTCCAAAACTATAGATAATATATTGGCTAAAAAACAAATTAGCAGCAAAAGTTTTACAGATCTGTTAATAGAAAAGGCTGATATTGATAAAAGACAAGAATATGTCAAAGACGAAATCAAAGGTAATGTAATATTACAAGATGTTATTGAAAAAGCAGAAACGGCAACCGAAATAATTAGTAATTCACTCTATGAATTGGCCAAACACGATGAGTTGGCCACCATTGAAGTTACTGCGATAATGGCACAAGTTGGCGAATTTGCCGATCTAACCAATCGCTCATTCGCAATAGATACTGAGATTGAAAAGCTTAAGAATATAGAATTTGAGGCTTCTTTGACTATTAATTCCGATTTTTTGCAAGATGCGGGTGGTTCTTTTCAAGAGTTATCGGAACAATTTCAAAGTGCTATAGGCGCACTCGAAGATCCCAACTTAAGACAAAACATTTGTGATACAATATTAAACGCCGCCCCCTCTTTTGAAGGTCTGACTGATGTTGATGTTAATACCGATATTGATGTTGATTTTGAGTTTGAATTTAAACTACCAAAAGTCGAACGTCCTACAATGCCTAAAATACCCAAATTACCAACGGATGATATATATGCCTTTATAACAAAAGCAGTAAAACAAGCCGTTCAAGCCGCTATTGAAGCAATTATCCTTGTTTTAGTAGAACAATTATTATCGTCTTTGTTGGAAGCATGCACTGATTTGAAAGATGATTTGATTAGTAGCCTCCGTGATGATGAAGTTGACTCACCAAATGATTCATTAGCAGAAGATTTTCTAGATGACGAATTTCCAAACGAATCATCTATGGATTTGGCAGCTTCGGCTGTTGCTTTAGATGCTGAATTATTAAATGAGTTTGTGGCAGACATGGCAGCTATACTATCGCCGGTCGAGTTATGTATGTTGTTAAAAAACGAGTTACCCAGAGCAGGCAGACTCATGACAGAAAAGGTTTTGAAAGCCAGACACCCATCGATATCAGAAAAACTAAGTGAGCCCAAAGAAATATTTGCCGTGATGGACACAGTTGGGCGTTTGTTGGGACCAATTTTCAACGACATTTTTTCAACGACATTTAATTCTTATAGTACTGCGGTAGATTTGTGCAAAGACCCAAACCCAGCCTCCCGGGATCTACGTTGTAAACTATTGGAAAACGTATTAACAGACGAAGAATGTGAACAAGAATTCGAAGAATTAAAAGCAACTCTTAAAAAAGAAGAAGACGATATCATGCGCCGTATGATTGATACTTTAGTTAATTCTGATAGTCTGTTTGATGAATTACGAGAACAACTAGCAGATCCATATTGTGATAAAGGTTCCACTCAACCAGTATTTCCAAAAAATGGCCCACACAAAGATTTACTTGATTTAACTCTTCGCACAGCCCTAGAACCGGTTGAGGTGGCCTTTGTCTCAGATATTAAATCATTTAAAAACAAAGCTGCACTACTTGACGCATCCCAAGTTATGCCCAATCCAGAAAATAAAGAGGCACCAATTGAAATTAATAAAGGTGAATTTGATTTTGCAGCTTTGAAAATAAAACCAACATATGCTGATGTATTAATGGCGCAAATCCACACTGTAAAGTTAGACCAACCAACGTTGGTCACAAATGAAAACGATTTTGTTTCTACATACGAAATTACGCGTGGAGAAGCTGAAAACGTAACTAAAACGGTTAACAAAGTGATACCATTAGCTAATGGCAATAGTTTGTTTTTTGTACAAAACGATATTAACGAAGAATCTATAGATTTGGTCATGGCGTGCGAAATTAGCCCAACAGACGGTATTGTCTTCACTCGCTATGGAATTGTCGCACAAGAATTGCTTGAAAAAGCAGAATTAGATATCCAAGCCGGGATAGTTTCCCCCAATAATGATTATTTAGACAAATATAGAAATACGCTTTGGGGCTCATTCGGGGATTTACATACTCTTCCTAGTAATATTATTAGAGAGTTACACACAGCGCTCCAAAGAAACATTCATGGCGTATTATTGCAACACAATATAGGTGTTATCAGTGGTCCTGCGTTTTTGCAGATGGTAGAACTTTTAATTCCAAAAACAGTTTGGGATAAAGAATGTAATTTAGATCCAAAAGCTGGTCGAATCGACCACACACCACTTCTTGTTCAAAAGGCTGTAACCGACAGCCTTGCTGAAATTTGTCCGAACCCTGCTTTTGCTACACCAGAAAACAATGATTTTGAAAACTCAGTAGAACAAAAATATGTTGATATTATGATTCGTCTATACATTGTAGATTTTGTTTTCAGAACTCTACCAATTATTAAATTTGCTTATTCTAGAGATATGTTCGACAACGACTACGTTGCCGCAGCGATTACCGGGTATATGCGTACAGACCTTATTAATCGATCCAAAAAGAAAGTTTTTACCGGCAAGGGTGAATTAAGTAAAAAAACATATTTTACAGAAGTAGTTCGAATTCTTCGTACTGATGAAGATGAGTCTGAAGATTCAATTGAGATTTTGACTAGACGTGTTAGAAAAGAATTAGCCACAATTAATGATAAGTTTATTGATATAGCTGAATTAGTTTTTGAAGATGATCCTGTGGCAATAGATTTTAACCATTCGGTGTTGGAACAGTTTGACAACATTCCAATTATTACAGACAATACTGAAGGTTATTTTTATGATTATAAAAACGCAACAGTACCCGGGTTTTTCGGAGAAACGACTGGAGAAACGAGAATTAAAACAAGTAAGGCAATCAACCTGTATAAAACTTCGGTTGGTAACACTGGTTTAGAAATTGATGAGTATGATTGGTTCCACAAAGGTTTGAAAGACAGTCTTAATGTACAAGAACCATACAAATATTATGAGAAATTTAGTAATTTGTTCTTGGGTGCGTCTTTTGCGTATCAATATTTTACACAAACAATCGATAATGATGGCAATATTATGGTATATCCATATGGAATCAACACAGATACATTCGATCCTGCGCTGACAATATCTTATGGAAGCAGACTAGTGATGGTGGTTTTAGATGACCACGCATCCAATTCTACAAAAATCTTTATGGACGCAGCCAAAACAGCCACATCACCAGAATTAAAACTTTACACAGTTAACGATTTAAATGCCGCCCAAAAAGCAAAGTTAACAACGTCAGAGTTTTCCGCTGTTGATGTTAATAATGACGGGCCGGTTTTCTTACAACCATTGTTCGAATATACACAACCCAACAAACCGGCAGAAAAAGAAGAATTATTAACTCAACTAATCGACACACCGGGTTTTTCGGAATATTTCTTGGATTATAAACACATTGATTTGGAATTGTTTTGGTTTATGCATCTTTTGAATGTACATGAGTATGTTGGTGACGCCATGCCGTTATATGATAAGGTGTTTAATAATACTAAAGGCCTTTTGATGGAAAGCTTTTTCTCTGTAATACATTCCTCAGAGATTAGGAGTGACTTGGACGCGGGTGAGTCTTTATTAACCAAGCTGCAGGCTGCAGAGAATGATGTAACGAATTTTGTACACGGTCTTAAACCAGATCTGCAAAGTATGTACGAAGAAACACCATTTTTGTTAATGAAGGGTGTTGCCGATTTAATTGATCCATTTTGGGAAGTTTTCCCAGCAACAATATTTGGTTTAGTAGCTAAAGCTTTGGATAACGATTTTAACAACAAAACACCAGAAGAACAACAAGCATTAGATGACAAAAAGAAAGATCTTAATTGTCCCGAAGAAACTAATTAAGTAAGAATGAGCGGATTATCAGTTAAATTACCAATTCAGATCGATTCAAATGACGGATACTCGTTAAATAAGAACTTCGTTGCGTTGATCAGACAAAATTTTAGAATGTTACTTCTTACCGTGCCCGGGGAACGTATTATGAACCCGGATTTTGGTGTGGGATTAAAACGTTATTTGTTTGAGCAAGATACAGACTCGTTAAAAGCAGAAATTTCTGGTAGAATTAATAGTCAGGTTTCCAAGTACATGGATTATATCGATGTTTTGAACATTAATATCGATACAGGCGATCCATCGATAAACGACGCCGAATCGTATATATACTATATATCAATTCGGTTTTATGTCAAACCTCTTAATATTACAGAAATTTTAAATTTGGAGATTAGCTAATGGACAAAAAATTAGTCCCGATTAAATATACTAGTAGAGATTTTAATGCTATTAAACAAGATTTAGTAGAGTACGCCAAGCGTTATTACCCGGATTCTTATAAAGATTTTTCTGAGGCAGGCTTCGGCGCATTGATGACAGACATGGTAGCCTATGTGGGCGATATCCTATCTTTTTACATGGATTATCAAACAAACGAAAGTTATCTAGATACCAGCGTCGAATATAATAACATCGTGCGCCACGGCGAATCACTGGGTCACAAATTTACCACAAACCCTTCGTCACACGGAATTGTTGATATCTATGTATTAATTCCAGCCAATGCAAATGGAATTGGTGTTGATATTGATTATTACCCAATAATGAGAAAGGGTAGCACCTTCCGAACTAGTACTGGAAACAGTTTTGTTTTGTTAAACGATATTGATTTCAACGCAGTCGGCGTCGAGACAACTGTTGCGCGAGTATCTACCACAACCGGCGCACCAACCTATTATGCTCTCCGAGCCAAAGGTGTGGTTGTATCCGGCGCAGTTGCTAGAGCTTCAATCACAGTTGGTGATTTCGAACGGTTCAAAAAAGTAAGAGTTCCCGGTAGTAATATTGCCGAAATCCTATCTGTCTCTGATTCTGATGGCCGTGACTATTTTGAAGTAAGATATTTATCGCAAGATGTTGTGTACGTGCCCGCAGTAAATCGCGGCGCAGATAAATCAACAGTTACTTCGGTACTTAAACCAGTTGTTGTACCTCGTAGGTTTGTAGTAAAACGTGAGCTGGGAGATTTATATTTACAGTTTGGTCACGGATCGGAAGCCAGTCTGACAACAGACACCATTAAAGATCCATCAGAAGTTGTGTTGCAAAAACATGGAAAAAATTATGTTACAGATGCAGAGTTTGACCCGTGGAATTTGTTATCGACAGAACAATTGGGTATAAGTCCATCTAGTACGACATTGGAAATTGCTTATAGAGTTAACACTAGTGGTAATGTAAACGCCGCAGCCGGAAGTATTAACTCGGTATCCGATGCCAAACTAGATTTTCCCGCAGCCGTAGAAGGCGCGGTACTCGCCCCGGGACACATTTCTATAATAATTAACTCAATTGAGGTTTCTAACGTAGACCCGGTTTTGGGAGATATAAGTTTACCGACACCCCAAGAGTTAAAATTCAGAATTCAGAATTCTTTTGCCGCTCAAAGTCGAGCCGTTACAGATAAAGACTATGAAAGTGTAATCTATAATATGCCGCCCGAATACGGCGCTGTCAAACGCGTAAAGATTGTACAGGATAAAGATTCGTTCAAACGTAACTTAAATATTTACATATTATCTGAAAATTTTGACACTACTTTTGCAACGTCAACAAGTACTTTGAAAAACAATTTAAAAGTTTGGCTCGCACAGTATAAAATGATAAATGATACAATCGACATACTCGACGGCCACATAATTAATTTGGGTGTTGAATTCGAACTAATCGCTAAAGAGAACAATAACAAACATAGAGTACACAATTTGGCAATCGCGACATTAAAAAACAAATTAGCTCAAAAAATGTATATTGGTGAACCACTGGTTATAACAGATATATACCAAGCGCTGAATCGAGTAGATGGGGTTTCTGATACAACAAAAGTACGAATCTTTAAAAAGGATGGGACAAGTTATTCTTCAAACCTTTTCGATGTTGACAGTAATTTTACTAGTGATGGACGTATGCTTCAGTGTCCCAAAAACGCCGTGTTTGAATTTAAATTTCCAGATGCAGATATCATAGGGGCAGTAAAATAATGGCTATTAAAAGATACGTAGCGAATAAAGACACAACAATAACAAATGCCTATAAACCCGGAATGTTGGTCCGAGGAACTGGTTCTAATATGGGTTTGGCAGACTCTATGGAAATATTTTCTATTTATGGCCAGCAATCAGCTACCTCATCAGAACTTTCTAGAGGATTAATTCAATTCCAAGATAATGAAATTCAAACAGATCGAACTGCTGGAGATATCCCAGCGTCAGGCAGCGTAAACTTTTATCTTCGTCTTTTTAACGCAAAACACCCATTTACATTGCCCAAAAGTTATACTTTGGGTGTACACCCGGTTAACGCTAGTTGGGAAGAAGGCCATGGCGTCGATGTTGATGGATATACTCATCTTACATACGACACAGAAGGAGCTAGTTGGCTTCGCCGCCAAGCATCCACTTCATGGACAGACATTGGTGGAGATTACGATCACAATAGAGAGTTATTTGATACATTTGATACCGGTGAAGAAGATTTAGAAATTGATATTACAGAATGGGTAGAAGAGTGGTTAACTGGATCGATAGCTAACAACGGATTACTTCTTAAACTGTCAGGCAGTCAAGAAGCCGCTTATACCGGTTCTGCAGACGGACTTCAAATTATAAACACCACCGGTTCTGTCACAAACTATTATACTAAAAAGTTCTTTTCCCGGGGCACCGAGTTTTGGTTTAAACGACCCGTAATTGAAGCCCGATGGGATTCGACAGTATTAGACGACCGGGGTAATTTTTATAGCAGTCATTCAGCCGCGCCTGCATCCTACAACGATAATACAATTTACATGTATAACTATTTTGGGAACTCACTGGTTAATATTCCAGACATTGGTACTGGTGCAATTTATGTAAGACTTTATGTTGCAGAAGAAAATGGAGCCAGTTTGACCACAATGGTAACCGGTGGGTATGTTTCTACCGGCATTTACTCTGCTACTTTAGCTTTGGCAGCAACAGCTAGTCAAGTATACGACCGGTGGTTTAATTCTGCAGAAACAGTTTGTTATCATACCGGTACGATTGATATTAAATTTGCTAAACCAAGCAACGCTAATCCAGATCGATCATATATAACCAATATTACTAACTTAAAGCCTAATTACCATGCGCACGAAACTGCACGTTTCCGTGTGTACACGCGCAAAAAAGATTGGAACCCGACTCTTTATAAAAAGGCCCGTAATAATGTATCTCGGAACCTTGTTGAAGTTGGTTATTACAGACTTAAACGCGTGATTGACGACTGCACAGTTGTTGCATATGGCACAGGTTCAACGGCTCATACAAAATTGTCATATGATACCAGTGGTAGCTATTTTGATTTTGATATGAAAATGTTAGAACCGGGATACATGTACGAAGTCGATTTTGTGTATGATATTAACGGCAGAAACGAGCAACAACCGGAACGTTTTAAATTTAGAGTAAAAGAGTAAGTTAAATGTCACTAAAGAATTTGTTTTCAAAAAAAGTACTCCCTGCTAGTTCTATCGATGATGTTGGGGACGAAGTTGAATCAAAAAGATTTGTTGACGCCAAAGAACAAAGTTTCGAAGAATATATCCCTCATGTTGATTATTCAAACCCAGCAAACTTTAGTTTTTATGGCTCAGCCCGCCAATATTATGAAGATGCCACTGAGCATATTCTAGTAACATATCCATATGACGGTTCTCGTACAGAAAGACTGGAATGGGAACTTAGCGCATCCGCATTAGACTTATGGATTCTAGAAAACAAATGGCCAAGAACCGCAGGACACATCCAATTTGGGGCTGGTGTCGGTTGGGGCGATCAAACTTCTATATCTGATGGCTATGGTAATCCAGAAACCAAAGAATATATCTATATTAAAGGTGGTCCGAACGTTGATAATATCTTTGATCAAAGTAATTCTAGAGAATCAAACCTTAAACTTGACGGCGCAACTGGAAATACTGTAGAATTCTGGCTTAAAAAAGATGTAACACTTGAAGGCGGAACAACGAACAGGGAAGTTATATTCGATGTGTATAACACAGGAAGTTCAGAGGGTAATCCTGATTATGGTAGGTTTAGAGTAGAAGTCTCCGGTTCCGTACCGTTTCTAATATCATACGAGTCGGGTAGCGCGGGCTTTGTCGATGCGCAATTGGGCAGCGGTATTGGTGGAAACATGACCGATGGTGAATGGCACCATTATGCCATTGTAGCGTTTAATACAGGCAGCACAGTTGAAACAGTGCTTTACGTAGACGGCGAATACAACGATTCTTTTACTAGTGGATCTGTTGTCAATTATTTAAGTGGAGCCATGGTAGCTACCATCGGCGCATTGGCAGCAGCACCAAGCGGTTCAGCCACACCCGGGTTGGGTTGGGGCAAAATGTCCGGTTCTTTGGACGAGTTCCGATTTTGGACCGCCAAACGAACAGCAAAAGAAATTGGTAGATATTATAGAACGCAGGTCGGCGGCGGCACAAACATTGATGAAGCTAATACCGCGTTGGGTGTATATTACAAATTTAATGAAGGAATAAGCGGGAATAGCACTACCGACGCGGTTGTTTTAGATTATTCTGGTCGCGTTTCAAACGGAGCGTGGACAGGTTATGCAAATGGGTTACGCCACACAGCCAGCGCGATGATCGATTCTCTGGCAGCAGAAAACGAATTCTTAGATCCAATATTACGTTCTACAAACAACGAAGTTGTTACCCTCCGCGCGAACCTATATGAATCTGGAACAGCGCACGACATGCAAAACCCAGCTAGCTTATATGGCTCGGTACCAAGTTGGATTACTGAAGACGAATTCGAATTAGACGGTAAATCACTTAAAAAACTAGTACAAATTATGGCCAGTTATTTCGACACTGCGCAGCTTCAAATACGTGATATGCCTCATTTGAAAAACGCGGATTATTCTACCTCGTCTGCCGCACTATCTCCATTTAACGACCGTAATTTGATGCACCATGGTTTTAATACACAAGAATTGTTTGCAGATTCTACAGCTTTGGAAAGATATCTTAATCGTACAGAAACAGAATTATTTGAGGCGCAATTAGAAGATGCCAAACGTCGTATCTATGAGAATATTTACAACAACCTAACACATATTTATAAATCTAAAGGTACAGACAAAGCTTTTAGAAACTTATTACGTTGTTTCGGTATTAATAGTGATGTAGTTGATTTGGTTATTTATCCCAACAATACAGAATTTCGTATTGAAGATACATATACAACCCACGCACACAAAACAAAGTTTATTAACTTCAACGATGCCGATCGTCATGACTCGACAATTTATCAACAAACATCCAGTGCTGGCGATGCAGACCAAGGAAATTATTTATCTGCCTCGTTTGACGATGCTACTAGTTTCACAGTAGAAACACACATAATCTTTCCCAAAAAGGGCAGTCCTGCTGATACAAATTATTTAGATTACCGCCAGCACACATCTTCTCTTTTTGGCATGCACACAGCCAGAGCAGACGAAGGAGATTTAGAATGGGCCACTAGCGATGATGCGACTTTCCAAGTACATGTTACTAGGGATGTTCTTACACACGACCCAATCTCGGGCCTAGGATTGACGGAGAGGGACGTACGCTTTGTATTTACATCTAGCGTAAACGGAATTCCGACACTTACTAGTGACCTGTTTGCTGAAGTATATGATAATAATCGATGGGCAGTTTCTGTCAGCATGCGTCCTCAAGAATGGCCGTTTGCGGCAGAGGCCAACAACAATACAAATCAACCCTATATTGTAGAATTCTACGGTGTCAATGTAATACAAGACACTGTACAGAACAGTTTCTTTGTAACCGGTTCTGTACCGTATGCGTCAGGCTCAGCCTTTATGACTGCGCACAAACGTTTATATGCAGGCGCGCATTACCAAGACTTTACCGGCAGTTTGATTGACCAAACCGATGTTAAACTTGGACAGGTAGCTGCATGGTTAGATTACATACCAACAGGAACAGTGTTATATCACGCATATAACCCAGCACATTATGGCCGTCGCCAGCCTGATCAAAACGCGTATGTCTATGAAAACACTGGCGATATTTATATTCCACGAAACGACACTATAGCTCTTTTGTGGGATTTTAACAACATTACCGGCTCTGGTGAGAGCAGTGACGGACTCCCAACAACCAGTGATGCTACCTTCGTTGTTGACGACATGATTTCTGGTTCAGTAGCTACCGGCGCGCGTTATGGCTGGGTTGGAGATATTGTGAGTAAACAATACCCGGGTAAGGGAGATTTATTCTTACCAAATGATGATGTTGCCAGCACAGAATATTTGCATGCGTTACGTATGTCGTTTCCGGAAGAATTACAAAACACTAGTTTAATTAAAATCTTAGAACAAGACGATTTAGCTTTTACAAGAGATAGTCTACCAATCAATTACTTCTTTTCTTTAGAAAAAAGCATGCAACGCGTAATTTCACGTGAAATGATGAAGATGTTTGCTACGGTGAAAGACTTTAGTAATCTAATAGGTGAGCCTGTAAACAAATATCGTCATAGCTACAAAGCCATGGAAAAACTTCGTGTCCGCTTCTTCGAAACCGTAAACAACACACCCGATATGGAAACCTTCTTTACATTCTATCGATGGATTGACTCAGCAGTTTCACAAATGGTTACAGAATTAGTACCGGCATCAGCGAGATTTTCTGATAAAATTGGAAATATCATTGAAAGTCACGTATTAGAGCGAAGCAAATATGTGCATAAATTCCCGACTCTAGAACTTAAAACGTCAGATCCTGAAGGTGGTTTGGTCGGTATTAACAGACACTTGTATAATTGGAAAGAAGGCCACGCGCCTTTAAGTGGTGAACAAAACGATAATGGTTATTGGTGGTGGCAGCAAGCTCGCCGTAATAACGAAACTTTTGAAGATACAGCAATTCACCAAGCACATCGAAAACTATATTTTAGTAGTTCTTTAGACGCATTAGAACGAAGTTGGACAACCCCATATAAATATTCTGCAGATGGCGAGACAATGTATAATCTCGTCGGTGGTGTAAATTATCATAGAAACAAAAAACCTAATCTAGTAATCGATGAAGTAAGATCTGGTAAAACACTAACAATTAGCAGCCCCGCATATACGGCAGAACGTTCGGATAATAATGATGAAGATTCTAAACGTGTTGCACCCAACAAAAAGTTTGCTGTACCGGTTAAACCTGATATTTTGGTGGCACAAATTAATCCAACTGGCCATGATGAATATTTACAAGGTAAGCATTTAATATTAGCGCCATTTAAAATTCAACCAATGCTTCAAGCCGACGCTGGCGGATATTCAGAACAAGTAATTTCGGGTTCTTTGGCTCAAGACAGAGAAATAGGACCGTATCAAATACCAAACATTGTTAATCTCCACAACAACGTCGCAGGCCATAACGAAGTACCAATGCAGTCTCCGTTTACTAGAGAATATAATGGCGGTTGGACACACAGAAACCAAGATCACGAAACCCGATTAACAGTAGTAACTGGTGATCCATTAGATGGTAGAATCGAAGCGTGGCATTTAGAATTAGTTGGTGGAACCGGCTCGTTTTCACAACCACACAACAGAATGGCAAAAACTAGATGGAATGGACCGTCTACACACGTTAACATCAGAAATATTAAAACAGTTCAGTCAGCTTATCCGGAAATGGGCAACTATTCAAACCAGTATGAATTTTTCCAAACAACCGGTAGAAAATTCCAAAACAGAGCGTTTGTTAAAAGCGAAGGGTTCACATATCAAGCAGCAGAATCTCTATTTGTTTCTGGCATTATTGATTTTACATTGCCAGATCGTACCGGCAGCACAAATCAACATATTTTCGTAGAAAGATTTTCAGCACCCGGTGGAGCAGAAGTACTTTCATTAGGTTTCCTAGACTTCATTTCGGGTGAGTATGCCGTTCACAATGCATTACCATGGCGAAATTTAACAGTTAGAGAAGCTTTAAACTCTTGGCACGGCGACCACGCTAATCAATTTGGTTATTATTCAGATTACCGTACGGCAGAAGATTTCGAAAATGCTTCATGGAGCCCAACATATAATGGGTTTTCAGCATCAGCAACCGCCGCCAATTATGATGGAATGGCCAGTTATCATAAAGTTAATCGTAACTCACAACATAGACTGTCATTAATTGATGAATTATCAGAAGACACTCAAATTGTACAGAAATATGATAATTGGTTTATTCAACACGCAATTCCAGCTAGTGATATTCAATATGCATGGATTACTGCTAGCGCAGAAACCTTCTTAGGATTTTCTACCAATAACCCGGTACCAAGTGCTTATGTCACAGGTTCTGGTATTGTGTTTAGTTCGCATTCACATGTTGAAACTAATGACGGGTTGTTACATGTAGATTACGTCGGATTGAATACTTTGGTTCACCAGTCAATCCTTACTGACAATATTACTTTAGCTGGGCCTTCTGGTTCACAAACGGATTTATCTGAATTTAATAATCCTACAATTGGTACATTAGAAGCTACACCTGAAGACCTTTTGAACGGTTTGATTAGTCATAGACAAGGCCCGTACGGTTGGCCAAGTTGGAAACAAATACGTCCGACACACAACGCGTTGGTAAGACACTTACGTAAAAACAACAAATTAGCCTTAGTAACTGGAAAACAATCAAAAAACACCAAGGGTATTGTTGAACAATCGGTTTCATTATATGATGAGCCTGCGGTAACTTTCCGCAATTTAGTTATGACTCACGAAATGAAAGTAGCCGATGAACAAGGTCGATTAAACGACTTCGAAATTGATCACACGTATGCTAATATGTTACAATCATTTGCCAATACAGAATTGGTTAATGGATTGAATACTCATATTTCACCAGATCAAACTGTATACGAAGATTTGAAGCAAATATATTTGGATGAAACAATTGACGAAACAACACCACAGCTTTCAAAAATAACTTATCGTGATACAATTTATCCGCGAGAAATTAACGTCGGACTTGAAAATACAAGAGCCCGCACAAACTATGAAGTAACATGGTGGTCTGCCAGCGTAATTGACAGACAAGAGATTGATTTGGTAAATAGTTTTGGAGAGACAGTGACTAAAAGCAGTATCTGGCCTCTTGACCCCCGCGCAAATTATACAACAACTAGCTCACACGCGTTTGCTGGTGAGGACGGCGCGGGATCGTTACTCAACATACACACAATTTATCACGGCGGCACCCCCGGAGATATGATTCCCGGGCCATTATATTGCCGACCATTTTCAGGCTCGTTTGTTGCTACAGGCGCTAACGTGCTTTGGAACGGCGCGTTTTGGGATCTAACCCGAACACCAACTGTTCATTACGATACGTATCGTGAACACCTAGATAGTTTGGTGGTCGATCAATCTTTGATTCCGGAATATATTATGTCCAAACACGTTGATGATATGATCGCATCTAATAATAACAAATATGTGGACGGGTTTTTGACACTATCAGGTGCAGCGGACTTAGATGCCAGTGACCAAACCGGGTTTTATAATACGTATTCCAATTCAGATTTTATGAAACACATTGCTGAGATTGTTGATGATCACAAAGATTCAATTATTAAACCAACCCAATTAACATTACGTTGTAAGGCAACCAAAAAATTTATACCATATCACGGGTTTTACCCAGTGCAACGTACATTAGACTTAGCGAAACTTTTTCATGATGACTATCTTTCCACGCGTGTTGATGTAACTAACTGGGACGGTTTCGAAAAGAGAACACTTAGTAAACCATTTTTTACACCCGGGATATTGTACAATTCTATTAAAGCCGGAATGGCGGTAGATTGGCCGGTCTTTACTTCAGATCCTACCGATAGTTTTAAGGAAATGCCTACTGATTCCGGTAATTATCATCTTTGGGGGATAACATCGTCCACCGAAGCTTCGTGGGGAGACAATCGTTATAACGACCGACTTCCATTCGAAAGTCTTTTGACACCAGAAAATTATATCCCGAATCTGCTTTATGATGATGAGCCAGATCCCAACGCGCAAGGGGCATATTTTACTTCGGTTAATTGGGAACAAAGAGGTAACGTTAGTAGTAAAAAATATAAGTTAGCTATTAATAACTTCTTGGCTGAAACAATGAATATGTTTTTAGCCAAAGGTCGTCCGACCGTATTGGTGTCAAAAGCAGAAAATGATACAAATTTTGGTATTGTACAGCCTTCTACGACTTACAAACTTAGAATATATTTAGCGAATACTCCATCGCGTGCTTTGTCGGCTTGGCCAAACCGATTTACAACTTATAAGCAAGCTGGCGCTTTTGGTATTCCACTTCAATACGGTGCAACTGATGCGGCTTTGGGTTTGGGATATCATGGTCACACACCGGTTACATATAATATGATAGACCCGTCACAAGGCGGCAATAAGTTTGGTGATTCGATATATCCTTCTTATGGCTATGTCGATATTGAATTTACTAGCGATTCTAGTACTAGTAAATATACTTTAGATCAAATACTGAATGGTTCGACCAAAACATACCGCCGCGCCCCGACCGACACTTCCGATTATGGTATATCAACCGGTGATAAATCTGTTATGCAAATCACCGGCTCTTTGGTGATAGATAAAACATTAAATATTTCCACAAATGAATACAATGCGCTCACCGGGTTACCCGAGGTGACGAAAAATTCTACCACAGCCGTTCGCGCGTGGGCAATCCATCCGCGTTTCGAAACCCCAATGCTGAATTTTGCCAGTATTACCAACGTTAACCCACCAGATACTGTCCCGAATTTTGGTTCGGCATATGCTGGTATGTGGCACCAACAAGGTGTTTATGAAGCCGATGCTGACGAAAATGCTGGTATATTTATTACTATAGCTGATGTAACCGGTTCTGAATCGTTAGCCGACGTTGTAGGTTTCCAGAAAAATACAGCAGTCCGTTTGGGCCGAGTACCACAAGACGGCCAACGTTGTTTAGCTGAAGCTATTGTGGCTGTACCGTTTGTTGAAGAACATCGTACTAAGAGTTTTATCAACATCGACAGACGATATATTGATAACGCTGAAGTTATGATTGTTGGAAATCAATTACCGGAATCGTTTAAATTATTTAGACCAGAACCTTCAACGGTTGATATGGTTAAAAAAATGCAAAAGTATGTTATTCCCCCACATATGGACTTCTTAAAAGATAAAACTATATCTCCGTTTGTAATGTATATGTTTGAATTCGAACAAAAACTAACGCAAACAGATTTATTAAATATTTGGCAAAACAGTTCTCCAGAAATACACGACACTTTAGAATTTGTTGAAGCTTCTATTTCGCATTCGACTCTTAAAGGTCAATTCATTAAAAACAATAAAATTGCAGACAATGTGCGTTGGATGGTGTTCAAAGTTAAAAAACGCGCCGCCACAAATTACGAAGCAATCATTGATCCAAGTAAAGATCGATTTGCAACCACATTTGACATTGACGGTGACGGTAAGATCGATGATAATTTGGCTACATATAACTGGCCTCACGACTTTTATTCTTTGATAGAATATGCTAAAATAGAAGCAGAGGTTGAATTGCGCCCAACTAAAGAAAGCTTACAAGAGGATCCCGATACCGGCGAGGTTGTCGAAGTAACAACTCCAGAAACTGCTGCACCCACTACCAAACCTAGAGTTACGCCACGTCTTACTCCACCAACAAATAATTTTGTTGATACGACGTTGGTTAATACAGTGACTCCGGTTCCACTAGCTAGTGTTATAGAAACACTTCCAACTGCGCCAATTGGCGGGTTACTACCATCTGTGCAACAAGAGTTTCAAAACGAACTTTCAAATTCGACAGTTGGTAATATCGCGGCAACGGTTACAACAAAAAAGAAATCTAAGAAAAAGAAATCAAATGTTCCGGGTGGAACAGTTAGCGTAAACCCGAATAAAGGAATCAAAGGAAATATTCTAAAGTAGTAATTACTTATAATGAGTTTTTTTAATCCCAAAGAAGATGTACTAGACATACAATTGACGCAGCATGGTAAACGCCTGTTAGCCAAGGGCAAACTTCGTCCAAAATATTATGCTTTCTATGATGATGACATTTTATATGATAAACGTCACATCGATTCAACTGCTGTAGAAGAACAAAATGATGTTAAACAACGAATCCTAGATGAAACGCCTAGGCTAAAAACTCAGTATGAATTTTTAGGAATTCAATCGAACTTTCAACGAAACATCCCAGAAAATCAAAGATTTGATAGGTTTGATTATGAAATAGAAGGAACAATTCACAAAATTTTAACACTGGACAACCATTCTAGTGAATATACAGAACAGAACAATTATGGGCTGTATAGTCCTTTGGGTGTACGTTCTGTTAATAATAAAGACGAGAATCAAAAACAACCAAGATATACGTTAGAGTTTTTAGAAGGTACACTTTCTGGTTCAACACAGTTTATGACGGCATCAAATAGACCGACAATTAAAACACCACAAATAGAAGCAGATATAACAGTGAATACGATGAAGGTGTATCCACATACAACTAAAAAATACTTTGATAATTTCTTTGGTGATATAAAAATTTGGCACCCGGGCATCGAATGGGATGAATATATATTGGTATTAGTAGATTCAGCTTTCGAAAATGAAGATGAGTCTTATGTTTTTGTAGATCCACAATATTTAATTATTGATATTGGTGAGTCTCAAGTTGATATATCAAATGAATTTGAGATTGAAATATTTGAAATTGAACAAAGAAATGGTGATGAATTTTTGAAACAACTTAAATTTTTAACAACCCCGAGTCCTATAAAAGATGGTTTATTATTATCTTCTAAAGAATACGATGAATTATATTCTAGAGATTTAGAAGCTATGGGAGAAAAAAAGAACGACGCTGGGGTTGTTGATAACTATTTTAATGTTGTAGTCGATGATGAAATTGACAGCGAATATCTAAAGTTTTTGACTGGACAACTTACTGAACAAGAATATTATGGTAATAATGGTTCATCCCGTTTCAATAATGATTCGTCGCGAGGAACAGTTAGAGCGGATACGAATGTATATAAAAACATTGATGGTAAGGCAGAATTTGACTTGGAGGACTGTTAATGAGTCTCGTACAAGAATTAATTGGTGAAGTGGTCCCGCGCCCATATGTAAAAAAAATATCTTTAAGTACCCTTCAACCATTGGGTCGTTTTGCCCCACCAGAGCAAGAAGAAACACAAGTGGATGTACAGATTGTGTTTAAAGATATAGTTGAAGCCGGATTAGAACAATTCTGGCTAGACAATTCTGGCAAAAACAAGAGCGATTTTAATTGGTTAAACGCCGCCCTATTTGTATTTACAGATTCTGTTAAGAAAAACCAATTTGTTGGCAGTAATGCCTTCTTTTTTAAAAGCCCGATTTGGGAAAAAAGCTTTCTAAGTAGTTCGTATAAAACAGACGATATTCAAGCCCACAAACTCAAATTTGTTGGATTAACAGCCGTTAACGCAAAACCAATAATCGAACAAACAGACGATCCAAGTACTGTAGCTACTGAATATGAAATTAACTTTGAGGTCAGTTTTAAACTAACCGGTCCTATTACTGATTTACATATTGCAGCAATTTCTGCATACAATATGCCAGAAGAATTAACGAACGCACTTGGAGTAACCCCAATAGAAAGACAAGAGCTTCTACGTGAGAGTGCCGAGTTTCTTTATGAAGATATATTTGTTGATGGCAAACTAGTGGCATTGGCCAATGTATTTCAATTAGAAACGGGTGAGGTTTGGACCGGTGGTGTTCATTACGATCGTGTGAAAGGACAATATTATACAGGTTCCAGTCCGAAATCAAACAAACAATTGTTAATTGCGACTCAAGTACAAAACAATACGATTGTTGATAATCGTCATATTGAACGTATATTAGACAGGGTTGTAGATTTTACTAATTTGGAAAATCAATTGTCCAAATTTACTATGAGTACTCACCAAGAACCAAAAAGAAAGCCAGCAATATTTTCAAAATTGTTTTTGACCGAGTTAGAAGACGAATCTTCTCGCATGTACTTTTCCATTAATTATTTTGAAGCACTTAAAAGTGCCAGCCAATGGCCGTGGCTTTTCGAAAACCCGGTAGCCAGAGCAGAGATATTAAAGCTTTCTAAGATTAGAAAATTAATGTTGGTGAAAAAAAGAGTCTCGGCGTATGACTATGACTTTAGTTTTGAAGATAATGGTGATGAACTAGTGCTGTTAGACGCGACCGACCAAAGAAATTTTCCAATGATTGACCCGTCGAACCAGAATGGACTAAAAATCAGAGAAATAACTGATGACATATTTACATATGATCCCAACGCGTTCAAACTAAAAGAACGTTCATTTACAGCTATAGACCAAACTGCAGCAGATGACCTTCGTGGTATTTATCGATACTTTTTAACTCTAGATGTGGAAGACGGCGCACATCGATACCTGTTGGGCAAAAGAAACGCGTTGTTACATTCTATTGCAGAGTTTGAAGAATACGCGTGCCTCGCCGCACGGCCCGAAAACTTTAATTATCTAGCAGATAAATATAGAAGCGGGTCTTGGATTAAGGCTTTTAAGGAGATTGAAGAGAAAAAGATTTGGGATAAACTCAGTTCAGAAATCGTAACATTGGTTCAATTTCTTTCCGGAAAAACCGACATTATGTTGTTTGGTTTAGATCGATCTCAATTAATCAAAGCCTTGGCCAAAATAGCTCACCCTCGCTCTGGTAGTCCTACCGGCAATGACCGACTACTAGCAATTGCTAATTTAATTGCTACTAAAATCGAAAACCTATTAGGAAGTAACACAAAATCTAGAGTTGGAAATCTAGAAAAGGTGGGAAAGAAACAACAATTCCCCACACGGACAACTCGTTATGTACACGGATTTAATGAGGTTTTGAATTTAGATGATGAACCTAATGTTGGGTATTCGTATTTTACAAACATCGATCTTAATGATGGGTTGCCGGTGATTAAAGAATCGGCTTATAGAAATCGAGTAAAACAAGAAACAACAAAGTATTTTTCTACTTTTAATCCATTGTTTAGACTTTCTAATTTTCCTGATTATTCTGAAGCTTTGGCTAATAATGCATATACGTATTTTACACCATTAGAATTAAAATTAACTAACTTTATTGTTGATACTAGTAGTTTTGTTAATATGAAACAATATAGAGGTTTACTCGGTACTATAATTCTAGCTAAAAAGTTAGACTATGATTTAGATGGAATTTCCAAGTTTGATTTTAAGTTTAACTCAGCCGGATTACAAAGAATATCTAACAAAGCCCGCCGTCGAAGTGTTAGAAGCAAAGACACGCCATGCGGAACACGCGGAAAAAATCAATCAGATGTAGAAAGATTAATGCAAAATCGCTCTATTGTGATCCGACCAAAAAACAGCGGGAACGCCAGCAGAGCAAATAACCCCAAAAGAACAACAAATCGTGCTGCGTCACAATCTGACTTGGCTAGTGGTTTAGTTCCAGCGAGTGAAACATTTACTGCTACTGGGACGTTTACATCCGAGACAACACCAAAAACAGAAGATTTGGTTACACCTCATTCAGTTGGTGTAGAAACCACTCAAGCTGCCGAGAATATGTTTGATTCATTGTTTTTGGTTAATAAAACAAAACCAAACACCATTCCTAAATTTTTAGCTAATATCAACACTCAGAGTGAAGATTTCGTATATACTAGTGGATACGAGGGTGACCCTGCTCTTGCGGTCGCCGCTTTACCAAATCAGATTAAATCTGTTATGGCTGGTTCTTCTGAGGTTCCCAATTCTAATTTGGTTAGTTGGTACAGTCCGGGTATACAACAAAAAGATATGTTATCTAATTATGTTGTGAATTTGATGAATATTGTTAGATTAAAAATGTACAATGGATATGAGAGGGGAATTAATAATCCTGTGTGGAAAAATCTTACCAGTTCAGATGTTAACGCAGCCCGCACCGCCGGGAAAAGATATATTCTATGTAAGTTAGAGAAATACCAGAATTCTGATATCTTTCCAGAAACCACAGCGGGGTTTAGATTACCAATATTAGCTGATTACTTTTTGTTAGAAATTGATTTTGGCCTTGGTGCAATCGAAACACTTGTTGGCAGTGTCACAGAACCAACTACTTTAGAAGAAGCTGGTTTTGTCGAGACAACTACCGCGCAAGAATTAAATGAAGGTCTTCCAGACGCTGCAGGTATAGAATTTATTGGGGCCGCAGGCCTTGCTGCTGCCGCTGCTGCTGAAAATAATAAGGAAGATACATTTGTTGGTATCAAACCTATTGCTATTTCGCCTATATTTGCCGCTTTAGCAAAGAAAGAAAATAAAGACGAGACAGATCCTGATGTGGTAGAAACATTATTTAAACACACCGCAACACCGACTTTCGGAGACATAGATGGCTAAAAAAGAATCAATCGAAATTAAAGCAACCATGGAACCCGATAGCAATTTTGTTAATTTCCAAGAGCTTCAAAGTATTAATACACAAATTTTAAGCCCAATCGTTTCAGCCGATCTAAAAGCCGTTGGCCATCAACGTTATTTGTTGTTACCAAACCAACTTACTGTATACAAACAAAATTTTAGTTTTAATGCAAACATTGAACTAACCGAACCCGATGATCCATTATTAGGTTTTAAAGGTTTCAGATGGACGAGGCACGCCGTTAGCGATGCCTCCGGAAATCCTCAGTATTCTGCCAACTTTAGTGATCCACCCGGAAAGAACACTGTTGTAACAAGTTTGGTAGAATTTGTTGAAGCCCCGCTTGATGATTTAGGCCGCGCGACTCCTCGTTTTATTAAATCTGAGTTGAGCCCTCAAGAACAATTATATACTACCATGATTGAGTATATGGAATTTACAAGAACAACCACGGGTATACCTGCTAATATCGAGATACCAAAGGGATTATACACACACGAATATCATAGATTTGATTTACCCATCCCGCAAAGTGCGAACATTGGTTCTTCATATTTTATGAACCCCCTTTATGGCAAAAAAACATGTGATTTGGTTTATTATGACGAGTTTTTCTACCCGGCAGCAGGGAATGTACAAGAAAGGTTTTACCCAAATATTTATACGTTAGGATATACCCACTTCTACGGTGCCAGTGACTTAATTTTGGAAGCGCTTTCGTTTGGTTCAGCAATTGACCCAAGAAAAATAGTTAATTATGATAGTGATATCCGTCGAATTGATGATGTTTCTCTTTATATGTACGAGTGGTCACGTGCTGTTGCAACGAATACTCTTACTCCGTTATCTGATTCAAAATTACAAGAAAATATTATTTTAACCGATACAAATATCATTGAAGAAATTAATAAGAAGAAGTTTTTGTTCCCGGGTTTTGTAGAATTAGAGTTTTCTGCCAAACGCCAAGGGCACATGGGCAAATTATTATCAGATACTAGTCTTTCACATGCATTAATAAAACATGTTATGTTTAAACAACCAGATTCTACTGATTATATTGATACAACAATTGATACAACATCTGGTATTTTTACCGGCGAAACACGAAAAACAAATACAACCAATAATTCATACCGTACATGGGACATAGATAAATTCATGAACGGGTTATCACTTAGTTCTTTTAGTAAGTTGGTGGTACCAACTCAATCCGCATTCGCTTTACAAAACCAAAATGTACGGCCATCTGGTCTTGTTTTAGATAGTATTGAATCTCATGGAGAACAAACACATAAACTAGATAAAAAATTTAGTTTGTTTATGCTGAAAAAACTTTATCCTAAAATTAAAAGAAATTCGGTAATATCATATAATCGTATATTAAACGGTGAAACACAATATACTGAGCCACTGTTTTATAAGATTGAACAGTTTCTTGAAAGAACAGACAATCTTACAGCTAAAGTGGGAAGCACATATTGGATTACAGCGCCCAAGGATAAAGATTTGTTGCAATTAATCGATACCCAAATCTATCCCGACCGCAAATATCGATATCAAGTAACAGCGTATTTTTATGCACTTGAAGAAACTTATCACTTCGATGGGATCGAAGATGGCCAATCAGTAGAAGACGAAAAAAATACAGGCGAACCATCAGATTTGTCACATATTGGTGGATCCAAAACTCCCAATCTTAACGAAAGTCACACAGAAACATTGCCGATTATAAGAACGTCTGTGTTACGTGGAAAACTAATTGAAATACCAGATTATTACACATTTTCAAATATTGCAATTTCTGAAAAACCACCAATGCCTCCGGATGTGAATATCGTACCATATGTTGGTGTTAAGGATAAAATTTTAATCAATTTGTCAACAAATTATGGTCAAATTACCATGCCTGCAGTACCAATATTTGAAGAAGATAAAATTAATTTTGGGAAGAAACTCATTAGCCAAGGTAAAACCGGATATGCTGAACGAGGGTTAAACACACTCTTGTTTAGGGGTGATGATTCAGCTTCACACTACCAAATATTACGATTAACAGAAAAGCCGTATAACTATTCGGCATTTAAAAATGCCGAATTAATGCGTATTAACGCCGAGACACCTTCGTTTAAAGATACTTTAATACCGAATAAACTATATTATTATACAATGAGAACGGTAGATGAACACGGAAACGTGTCTAACCCTTCACCAATTTATGAGGTAAAATTAATATCAAATTCTGGTATAATATACCCACAGATAAGAATTATTGTTCCGGAACCCAGCAACAGAGGTCTTTCGAATATAAAACAATGTAAAAGGTATTTGGCTATAGTTCCAGCATTTGAACAATTAGAACCGACTGATAACCCCAACGCACGAACTCCAATTGTTGGAAAGGGTTTATTTGAACCAAACAAAAAGAAACGATTTAAAATTAGACTAACTTCGAAGTCGACAGGCCGCCGAGTTGATGTTAATGTGCGTTTTGAACATAAACACAATGGTGGTCAACAGAAACCCAAGCCTAGGACGACCTAATTTAAAGGCGTATTAAAGGCAATTAGTACTAATTATAGTTAACAATAGGAGAAAAGAGAGAAATGGCATTTTTAGATAATAGTGGAGACATTATACTTGATGCGGTATTAACAGATACCGGAAGATTTCGTATGGCGAAGGGCGATGGTAGTTTTAAAATTGCCAAATTTGCTTTGGGCGACGACGAGATCGATTATTCGAATTTTAAGAACGATAATGCAGATGGCGGCGCACACACTAGTGGTTCGGCCTATTATGATTTAGAAATTCTACAAACACCCATTTTAGAAGCTTTTACTAACAACACATCGTTGATGAAAACAAAGCTTATTACAATTCCAAGAACAAACCTTCTATTTTTGCCAGCAATGCGGTTGAATACCGCAGAGCCTGACTCTCGTTTTTGGAATAATAGTACCAATGGTACCACAAACTACTTTGTGGTTACATGTAATAAAACAACTACTGAGTGTTTTGTTGACGCAAGTATTAGTGATGGTTGGTTAGACGGATTTACCCTTCGTGGTTCGAATCATGTCCGAATTGACCAAGGCCTCATTACAACTGAAATTGCGCCCGAAACACCTTTAGACCTAGACCTTAAAGAAACACAATACATCATTGAAATGGATAATCGTCTGGGTCGGCTGGCGTCACCATTTGGTAGAGAATTACCAAAACCGTCGTTTATCGATGATGATAACATTGCAACGTATTTTGTATCAACTGCTGATGGGTCGTTTGTTTCAAAACTACAAACCTCCGATAAATACCAAGGCCCGATTACTGGCCCACGCGGAACAAGACTTGAATTTAAAATTCAAGCTTCAACAGACTTACAATTTACTAGTACAGTATTGTTTAGTCGATTTGGCGGCTCTGCAACTAACTTTGTTGATTCAATTAGTATTGATTACATTGATTCTACAGTTAGAGTGACGGGCGCTACAACTGGATATAGAATTGACGTGCCAGTACGGTTCGCAAAGAAACAATAATATAGAGGATTATTATGGCTAGCATTTTTAAAACATTTTTAGACGGGGACGTAGCGCGTACGCGAAATCTTCTTCATGAAGCAATTCCGATTACCGGCTCTATTGTTTCTGGTTCGTACGCAGAAGAAAACATTAAAGAATATACTCATGGTATGTTCCAGTCAGTATATGATTATCCGTATCTTAGTTCTTCGGCAAACCATATATTTGATATTACATGTGGAGTACACTCTACTTCGTCTCTTTTTACCGGCATAACAAGCCAGCAAGCTAAAAAAGAAAACATTTATAATCAAATGGCTCAAGTTTTGATGGGTTATGATTCAACCAGCGCGATTAAACTATTTTCAAACGAAGCTGGTACTACTATGGATAGTGTCTTTTTCATGAATTTTAGTCGGCTTTTGGTCAAAGATGAGATTAAGAAAGGCTCGGTTTCATTAACATGGATGACCGGTGGTGCCGCACCATCTGTGGCTACACCCAACGGTGCGTTGACTGTTACCGACACAGGTTCTGTGACAAATTATCGCGTGGATGCAGCAGCCGGTGAATATGGTTATATGTACGACGCGAGTGGTAACAATGCTGGGTTGGTATTTTATCAAGCCGGTGTGGCTGTTTTCACATCTTCGCTCTTTATTACCGCAGACGGCTTCGGCGGTGGCGGCGACGACACTGTTTTTGGCACAGGTAGTGAGGACGCACAAACCGTTATGCAAGAAGCAACCATTGGTGTTTTTGCCGATGATCTAAGATTTAGAATTAGAGATATTTCGTTTAATAATACCACAGAGTTAAACTCAACAATTTATTTCTGTAGAGCCAATCATAGCGAATTCAACTATAGTTCAAACCCAACTTATTTGTCAGGTACTTCAAGTAAAATTATGGTAAAAGAGAACACACTCGATGAACCGGTAAGTTATATTACAACCATTGGTTTATACTCTGCGGATAATGAATTGCTAGCAGTCGCAAAAGTTTCCGAAGCATTGAAAAAAACCCCCCAAAACGAGCTTACACTGCGCGTTCGATTAGACTATTAAACTCTGTCTTGGGTGGCCAAAAGAGGTTATTAGCGATTAATGTCATTCTACGAATTTGATGAAAACTCAGTCTTTGTTAATCAGATGGAAGCCAATCCATATTGTCACTTCTTTATGTATAACCAAGAGACAATCTATAATAAAGATGTGATGTCTGGTCGGACCGGTCCACATTCCGGAAACATTAATCGGATCGACCCGGGTGATATAAACCTATATGAATTCAATGTTGACCGTCCTAATGGTGGGCTAATATATCCTTTTGCTGTTAAAGAAGGCACTCATTCTAATCTTAAAACGGTTGCTTTAGCTAGCTATCGTGGAGATTTTGCATACGGTGATGAAATTACTGGTTCATATCCGTTATCAGCCAGTATTTCGAAAGACTATTATAACACAGATGTTGATAGAGCAAACGTTCAAGCGCTTAGAAACACTCTTGATTATTATGCCAAACTAAGTCAGCACTATTTGTACTCAGGATCTTTTGGAAAAAAGGCGACTCAAGAATTAGGTTTAATATCTATACCTTCTATTTTTTATGGTTCGTCTATGCGTAAGGGTACAGTAAATCTTAAGTTTTATGTCACCGGCTCGCTGATTGGTCATTTAAACGATGCAAACAAAAATGGAGAATTAATTGAGCAAGTAGGCACAAACAGTGGCTCTGTCGGTGGAGTTGTACTATACACTGAAGGTTTTATGGTATTGACTGGTAGTTGGGATATATCTGAAGGAACCCATACTGAGATTTATCATAACGGTTCGGAAGCTCCTACATGGGTTATGTTTGGAGCTACAATTTCTGGTTCTGTAACATGCGCATCTTCAAGTTTTGAAATGGATTTTGAGGGTACAACTCGTACGCCAACACTGACGATGTTAGCCCACGCTCCCCGGGCCGAATTAAACTTTTCAGACAACCCAACATATACAGACTTCGCACCGGTTATTGCTGACGCGTGTGGGGACTCGGTTCAAGCCTTTTTAACATCTTCCGGTCAAATTTGGCAAGAGCCACAAAAATATGTATTTAACACAATCAGCAGTTCATACACCAGACACTCAGCCAGTTTTGAACACCAAACATTTATTAGTTCTATTGGTATATACGATGAAGATAAAAACTTAATTGGTATAGCACGTACTGCAAAACCTGTACGAAAAAAGCTCACCGACGAATACACTTTTAAACTTAAGTTAGATATTTAAAAAGGAAAATAAAATGATATTAGGTCTAGACATTAGTACTAGTGTTGTAGGCTATTCTGTGGTAGACTGTCACGGCGACGTTATAAGATTCGGCGCATGGCCTATGAAACCAAAGGATTTTCCCGACAACAACATATTCAGAAAAGTCGATTTTATAAAAGACAAATTATTAACAATTAAAGCAAATGGTACACCAATTACAAAAATTTGTATTGAAGCACCGTTTGAATTTTTTGGTGGTACCGGCAAAAAGAAAAGGAGTTCGGCCCACACTATGGCTAGATTGTTAAAATATAACGCAATGGTGTCCTACGTAGCCAGAAACACTTTTGGTTTAGAACCGGAATACTTAAGCCCAGCATCTGCTAGAAAGATTTGTTCTTTAAAAATCACACGTAGTCGTGATAAGCGGGCAACCAAAAACACGGTTTTAGAACATGTCTGTAAAAATTATAAAGATTTAAATGTTGAATATACTAGGTTCGATAACCCAAAAACTATTTACTATGATATGGCAGACGCCATCATCGTCGCCATGGCTGCTTATAAAAAAGATCTTGACGCATCCAAGTAAATGTGTTATTCTATATAGGCGAGTAGGAGTACCACATGCGAAAATTATTAGTAGTGCTGGTGTTAGCACTATCCTTTGGCGCAATTGCCAAACCCCCAACCAAATCAACCAAATCAAAATTTTATGATTTTAGTGACCAAGTAATTGATGGCGAAATTCGTAAGCCAACGGGTCATTTAATCGATTCCCGTGATCCTGTAAAATTTGGTAGACTTTTAAAACTTAAGAAAGACTTACTTTCGCGAATTTATATCACTTCAAAGAACAAACTGTTTAAATAAGTGTTAGCTGAAAAACATGACATATTGCGTAGAGTGCTCGGTCATTCGCGTAGGGTGGGAGAAGAATATCTATTTGGTTGTCCCATGCCCGACTGTGATCACCACAAACCAAAATTAAGCGTCAATATAGAAAAGAACGCATTTAAATGTTGGATTTGTGATTACCATGGGAAATCGGTTCGTAGACTCATTAAACGATTTGGAGAAATTCAGCACTTAGTTAAGTGGGACGAGTTAACCAATTTTGAAGAGTATTCAGCTTCGTCACTAGATGACCTTTTCAAAGACAACCCGGTTTTTGAAATACCTCAACGAATTAAACTTCCTGATGAATTTCGAACACTAACTTCGAAGAAAATACCTTTATTTGCCAAACCAGCCATGGCTTATTTACGACGCCGTGGTTTGACATATGAAGATGTTTTGCAATGGAAAATTGGGTTTTGTAACACCGGTAGATATCATGATAGAATTATAATTCCGTCATTTGATATGGAAGGTTATTGCAACTATTTTGTTGCCCGTACGTTTACAAATGGCGAAAAATACACGAACCCTCCGTTATCTAAGGACTTGGTGTTTAATGAGCTATTTTTAGACTGGAACAAAGACGTTGTAGTGGTCGAGGGGGTCTTTGATGCACTAGTGGCGGGTAATGCCCTACCTCTTTTGGGCTCGACTGTTAGAGAGGAATCTGTGGTGTTTCAAACAATTTTATCTAATGACCCGGTATTGTATTTAGCGCTGGACGACAACGCACAAACAAAACGAGAAAAACTAATTGATTTATGCCTTAAATATGAATTAGAAGTTTATAATATTGATACTAGCGGTATTGAGGATATTGGCAGTATTACAAAAAAACAGTTTGAAAAATTAAAGAAAAATGCCCAACCCATTGTGTCTGAAGACTATTTAGAGTATAAAGTTCATCGTGCTTTGGGAGACATATAATGAATAGAGAATTGTTAAAAAAGTTGGTTTTAGAAGTTTTGGAAAAAGATTCCGAGGCGGAAACTCATATTCCAGATGAACCCGAAGAGGAATCTGAATTCGAAGAACAAGAATTTGGCTTAGATACAAAAGAGCACGGCCTCAAAGAATATGGCGGGAAACTTAAAATAGTTAACGAAACATTTAGTAACCCGATCGGAGACGAAGACTATCCAAATACACACGTCCGCGCCGAGAAGGACATACGTGGCCGCAGGGTATTAACCGGTGATCTGTCCGCGAAGTATTATTTAGGTTTTTCTAAGAACCAAACGTATAGAAAGGCCGGAAACACACACGGGTTAACTAGCCACGCGATAAAACACATAAAAATAATTTCAGAGGCAATGACATATGTTACCCGCGCAATCGGCATCATTATAAGCTACGCGCACAATAGTTTACAAAATTGCGATTTTTATATATTCGAACAAGGAGAGGGAAATTCGTCAACAGTTTCGATTCATAGCAAGAAAAAAGGAAAAATGTTAACATCTACAGATCTGACTACCGGTCTTATACTCAACATGTTTGATATGTTGAATGATGAAAATCACCACCATGCTAGCTCTTTTGTTATACCCACGATAATTCCAGCCCATCAAAGTGAAACTAATAAATTATTAATAGATCTGAAGGGAATTCTAAATGCATTAGCTCAAGCATATGATAAAAAAGCAAGATCTTTTATGGCAAGGGCAATCGACCTAGATAGCCTTACGTTGTTTGACGGTGTACGAGCCCTCCGCGCAGATAAGACTGTTAGTTTCAAAGAAACGGGAAGTGGTGATACAAATTACGGTAATCCAGTCACGTGTGAGTGGGCCGCTGTAGACTCAAGCGGAGATCCTAAAACATATTACGCGTCAGATAGAGTGAAGGTTAAATTAAAAACAAGATCGGCAAAAGCATCTGCTAGCGTACAGGAAATGTTTACAAAAGCGGACGATCGAAGTTTTAAACCACCAAAAAAAGCCAAACCAAAAGCAGAACCGACTGTTACTGCTGCTCCATTAGAAGAAAAAACAAAGATTGAAAAAGCAAAAGAGATCGTAGAAGGTATTATTAATGTTATCTTCCGCNTATATCCCGAGCAGGCGGNCCAATATGTTCAGAAAAAACGCAAAGAGGGTAAATGGCCGGCGGGCGGGCNCGCTGCCCTCAACAGGGGTGTTTCGCAAGATCCCACTATAGAACAACAACAGGAATTATATGATACTTTTATCGAGGTCTTATTGAATNACCACACGACCAAAGAAACAAAAGCCATTGATTCGAATTATAAAGCTAAAGTTGACGAGGCTTTTGATATATTAATTACAGATTACATTGAAAATTTGGACGAAGCCCTTATCGAACGTGTTTTGACCAGACTTCTATTAAAATATTCGTAAAGAAAACCCTTGACACCTAGACCTAGGTGTGGTATTATAGTCAAGTAGTCAAAGAACTAAGGAACACACAATGATTAAACAATTTGCAAC
>JGI25133J35611_10000163_pt1 | contig 37805 bp, 39 predicted proteins | sample ETNvirenome_6_85_FD_35611 | JGI IMG/M metagenome (IMG submission 35611) | reverse complement strand
GACTATCCTCATGGGGCGATTATCGACATTCACGAGGACGACATAGTTGTCGTTTCTGCGGGCACAAAAAAGAAAAATAAAGAATGAGAGCAGGCGATCTCGTGAGATTCAAATACTCGGGCGCTGACGCTGAAGGGTGGAAGATAGGCCTACTAAAACAATACCACAAATGGGAGAAGGTTGCAACCATTATTTACGAAGGAAAAGAAATAAGGGTGATGGCTGCGCTTGCAGAGATACATAAACGGGCTAAAAGATATTAGAGATACTATTTAATATTAGTTTACTGGCGGGAGATTAAAGTTAGTGAAAATAAAAAGAAAACTGATAAAAGAAGTTGTTCGAAGATTGCTGAAGGAAGAGGGACTCGACGCAGCTAGGCTTCCTCTAAAATTATCAGATGTTGATCCAGCAGTTGCTAAACAAGTAACTACGACTGGACAAAAAGACGGTGACCCAGAAGATGATAAAATCTCTGTTGCCGCAAAGCCCGAAGGCATAAATCCAGTGCAAAAACTTTTCCCGTCACAGTCAAGCATGAATATTCAAAAGGCAATGACTTTTGTTTTACACATGATCGATCACCCTGCTGGAAAAATGGACCCAGGTGGAGATCTTGGCGCTTTTATTAGCAAAGACGGATTTATTATGGATGGGCACCATCGGTGGATAGCTACAGCAATGGTAGACCCCACCAAACCCGTGGGCGGCTTTTTGGTTCAATTCCCTGGCGAACAATTGGTAGCAATTCTTAACGCCATGACCAAGGGAAGATTTGGCGAGATGGAAGGCAAGCCGGCTTCGGGCGGCTTTGAGCAGTTTAAAGAAGGTCCGCTCCGTAAGCAATTATATGCTATGGTTAAGGGTGGCATTAGTAAAGAGACGGCCCCGGCTACTTTTGACCCAAAATGGCAAGGCATGTCCCCAGAAGATGTGCTTGTTGCACTAGAAACCTTTACCCAGAAAAAAGGACAAGATGCTGTGGAAGCAGCAGTCACCAAAATGGTAAATAACTTGAGTGGCATAACGATGAAACCGCCAAGCTGGGCACCAAAAAGACCAGATATGCCGGTCGTCGATAAGCCTAATGTTGCCACTGCTGTTACAGCACTGGATCAAGGCGAAGTTGATTGGAACAAGCCATACCTTAAGCAAGATGGTGGTGGCGAAGAGAAAGCCGTCGCCAACCGTAAAGATACAAAATGGAACGGACTTAGCTCGAAAAGCTGGGGAAAACAATGAAACTGACAAAATCATATCTTAGAGAAGTTATCAAAGAAGAGTTAACAAGCCTCTCGGAACAACCAGAACAAGAAGAAACACCCCAGGCTCAGACCGACGACAAAGCCGCCAAAAGAGCCGGGAAGTCCGCTGTGGGACTTGCTGATGAACTAGTTGACGGGATGTTGCAAAAGTCCGCCAGCCTAGCAAAAAGATTAGAACAACTCCGGACTAGCGACCAAAGAAGACTGGCACTGGCCAGAGCCGTCTTGGTGAAGATAGTGGGAATGGACCCAGGCAAAATAGATAAAATGCTTCAACTGCTAGTTCAAGGCATGAAATAATAAATAATAAACTATTTATACCTACAGAGGAGGTGCTGTAGACATGCACGAAAAACTAGACCAATGGCTCGGAAAATGGGCATCACGAAAATTAATGGTATGGATGACATCCACCGCTTTCTTGGCGATGGGCTCTTTAGCTAGCAGCGACTGGGTTGCTGTATCTCTAGCCTACATCGGGCTTCAAGGAGCAGCCGACATAGCGGCTAAGTGGAAGCATGGTTGATGAAGCGATTATGGTACAAGGCCAAAGAACTTTGGTGGAAAGTGGTGCTCGGGATTATTTTTCTCGGCGCACTTCTAATTTATTTTTACCGTCTGCTGAAACCAGCAGACGATAAAGTAGATTATTTGGAAGCAATAAAAACAGAAGCCACCGCAGCCTTAAAGGAAAACGAGTTGCGTGGTAGACTAGAAAAAGATAACATTGGAGCAATCAAGGATATCTTCAAAAGTCGTTTGGAAGATACACGAAAAATAGACGACCGAGAAGAACGATTGAGAGCCCTGATCAGACTCCATAAGGAATTAGACATTTGAGGAGAATAGAAAAATGGTAGACATTCCTACACTAGACATTGAGGATTACGATCCTGATCTAAACGAAGAAGAGGAGGCTGTTGAGGATAAGTCCGGCGGCGCTCTAACTTATGCTATCGTCGGTGCCGGCCAAGGCGGCGGACGTATGGCTAAGGCGTTTTATGACATGGGCTATACCAAGACGGTTGCCGTTAACACAGCCCGCTCAGATTTGAACGGGCTAGATCTCCCAGATAACCAGAAGTTCCTCGTTGATGAACACGCTGCCCAGGGAGCCGGCAAAGACCAAGCCAAAGCTCAAGCAGCTATTGAGAAGAAAGAACAAGAAGTGTTCAACCTTTTCCGAGAGGTTTTTGGAAGCAACGTTGATCGTATTCTTATATGCCTTGGTGTTTCTGGTGGCTCGGGTGGCGGGTCGGTCAATACTCTTATCAAGGTGGCAAAGAAGTACTTCACTTACATCGGCGTCGAAGACGTAGATAAGCGTGTTGGCGTTGTTGCATCTCTGCCCACCGCCGGCGAATCTGCTTCTCCAACCGTGGCGAAGAATGCTCACGCCCGCATCACTCAACTTTGCGGGCTCGCAGAAAAAGGTAAGATTGCTCCCCTTATTATGGTGGACAACGAAAAGATTAAAAAGCTTTATCCCAAACTCACCGTCAAGAAATTTTGGAAGACTATCAATAATACTGTAGCTGGGCTTTTCCACGTCTTCAACGTTCTGGCGAATCAAGATTCAGAGTACACCACGTTTGATCCAACTGACTACGATAGCATTATGAGTCAGTCAGGGTGTATGATTATGGGCGTCACCAGCGTAAAGAACTTGGAAAGCGATACTGCTATTTCTAACGCTTTGAAGAAAAACCTCGAAAAGACACTTCTGGCAGAAGGTTTTGATTTGACCACCGCAACAGGAGCGGCCTGCATTGTTGTCGGCGGCGAAGTAATTTTTGAAGAGACTGTTGGGTTAATGGATAGTATTGAATTTGGGTTTGATACTTTGGCTGCCTTGACGGGCGGCGCTATTATCCACCGTGGCATCTATGAGGATAGTAATCGGGACAAACTTGTTACCTACACACTTGTTAGTGGACTTAAACGCCCAGTTAAAAGAATTGAGGGACTGAAAAAGTTCCTAAAGTAATATGAGACAAGCAGTAGCCTTAATCCTATGCTTCTCACTCAACGCCGCTGCCGCAGAAGTCACCATATTTGACCCACGCCCAGCCTCTGTTGAACAAGAGAGCAACACCTACATCGGAATCCTTCTCAGCGAAGAGGACTTTCGCAAAATACTGGAAAATAAAATTGATACTAACGCTTTGTTAGGCGAGTGCTCAATAGATAAGCAGGTTTGTGCGAAACAAAAAGAAATCTATGAGAAGGAAGCCAAAAAACTAGAAGCCCTAATTCTTAAAAATAACTCATGGTTTAGCAGAAATCGTGGAACTCTCGGACTCCTCACTGGTTTGGTGGTGGGAGCCGGTATGTCCATTGCTATAGTTCATGCCGTATATCAGAAGTGAAAAAAAAAGATTATAATTACATTGCAGCGATAGAGAAAGCAATATCAAAAAAATATGGGATTGAAACAGTTCAAGATTTCCGCACTTCGTGGCCGAAAGCCAGAGAAGAAGACTATCTTGAGCAATTACGGCAACGTAACAAATCTAAAAAAAAGAAGTCAAAAAAAGAGAAACTACAGGTGGGACAGGTACTAATCACTTCCCGCCCCAATGCCAGAAAAGAAGAAAGAACTTGCCCTACCTGCAAAACATATTCATTTTCCCCCAAAGACGACCTATATATGAATAGGTTTAAATGCTGTTTTCGTTGCTATATTGAATTTGTTGAGTACCGTGAGGAAGAGTGGTTATTTGGCAAAAGACCAAGCGAAGAAAATATTAATGAGGCACTAAAAAGGAGAAAAAACAATGGCTAGTATTCTGGATATTGTAAAAGGGTTAAATCAGGCAGCTAGTAATGCTTATGACGGCTACGAAAACATGGACGAAGATATCGGTCTTCGCCGAGAAGAGGGGCACCCCATCTTGGATAGCCGTATTATCGATGGGTTCAGGGTCAGATTCTCGGCCGATAAGATGATCGTGACATATCAGAGCGATGTGTTGATGAAGGAGATTCATCCACGGAATCAATTCGAAAATGAAGTTGAGGCAAGGTTCGGCGACATTTTAAAGTTTTTGAAAAAAGAATATAAAAAAGTGACCAAGGAGAGTGTTTCTCTCACCGAAGTTGGTGAGACAGATATGCTTGTTCAGTCAACCTCTCGGGTTCGGAACTGGGTTCAGGCCACCAAACAATATAAAATTGGCGGCATTGATGGTGTTGATTCTCTCGGACAAACATCGGACGAAAAATTAGAGTCAAACATAAAGAAATTTATGGAACTACACACAACAAAAAAAGCGAACAAGGCTCCTAAAAACCCCGATACGCCAGAGGCGTAAATGTCCTTATCAAAAAAGGAAATAATGGCAGAGGTCGTGCGTTCTGGCAAAGACCCTGTCTATTTTTCCAATAGTTACGCAAAAATCTCGCACCCGATGCGGGGGCTCATACCCTTCGATATGTATGGGTTTCAAGAAGATACTATGAGAGATTTTAAAAAGCATAGATTTAATGTTATTTTAAAAGCTCGTCAGTTAGGAATATCTACGACGGTCGCCTCATACGTTTGCTGGCTAATGCTTTTTCATCGAAATAAAGATATATTAGTAGTTGCGACCAAACTTGGCACTGCTGCCAACTTAGTTAAGAAAGCCAAGGCGATATATAAGAATTTGCCGGCATGGCTGAGAATTGCTACTATTGAGATAGATAATCGAAATTCATTCGAACTATCTAACGGCTCCCAAGTGAAGGCTTCTTCAACCTCCGGCGATGCTGGACGTTCGGAGGCTCTTTCTCTTCTGGTTGTGGACGAAGCTGCAATCGTCGAGGGTTTGACTGAGATGTGGGCTGGACTTTATCCCACTCTGTCCACAGGTGGTACTTGTATCGCTCTTAGCACTCCCTATGGTGTCGGCAATTGGTTCCACAAAATATATGTTGAAGCCGAAGAACAAAAAAATGATTTCAATCCGATTAAATTGCCGTGGACAGTCCACCCAGATAGAGACGAGGCGTGGTTTATAAAAGAAACTCGGAATATGTCCAAGCGGGAAATAGCCCAGGAGCTAGAGTGTAATTTTAATGCCTCCGGCGAGACGGTGATTCACGGGGATGATTTAAATAGGATAATGGAAAATATTTCCGAACCAGTTCACAAAACGGGATTTGACAGAAACTACTGGATATGGAAGACACCAGAAGAAGGTAGAGATTATCTCACCGTCGCCGATGTTGCGAGGGGAGACGGATCAGATTTTAGTGTCTGTCAGGTTATAGACTTAGAGACCCTAGAACAGGTGGCAGAGTATCAAGGAAAAATAGCCCCTGATATGTTTGCTCCTCTCCTTTATAATATTGGGAATGAATATAACGGCGCACTAATGGTTATTGAAAACAATTCTTTGGGCATTGGGGTCCTGAGCAGACTAGAAGAACTAGAATATAATAATCTATATTATAGCAAAAAAACAACTCACGAATATCTAGACCAAGCCACCTCCGAAGCTATTGGTGGTGTGGCTGGATTTACTATGTCTATGAAAACAAGACCTTTGGTGATAGCTAAGTTTGAAGAATTCGTAAGAAATAAACTACTTACTATTAATTCAATGCGGCTAGCCAACGAGATAAAAACGTTTATTTGGCACAACGGTCGGCCGCAGGGGATGAGGAACTATAATGATGACCTTGTTATAGCGGTTTCTATAGGGTGCTGGGTTCGTGATACAGCTTTGACTGTAAATAAAAGAGAGGTTGAATATAAGAAAGCTTTAATTGGTGGTATATTTACAACTAGTAAAAAGCTAAACTCTAAGATAGAGGGAATGCACGGTTATCAACCACCAAAAAAACCCAAGAATACATTTGAGGGTACTGACGGTAGACAGTATGATTTATCATGGATAATAAAAGGATAGAAAATGGACGACAATAATCAGAACAACCCAAGAAACATTCAATCGACTCTTTTTAAGAGATTGACACGCCTCTTTAGTGGTCCAATAGTTAACTATAAGCAGCCGTCGGTTGTGAAAACAACCCCAAGGACTGTTAAAAAATATAAATTCAAAACAAGTACCGGCAAAGAGTTCAAGAAAAAAGAATATTACAACCCGTTCAGCGGACTACAAAATAAAGTATTGATGAATCGTGACAAACAGTTGCGCTATACTGATTTCGACCAGATGGAGTATACTCCGGAGCTTGCATCAGCCCTAGACATATATGCGGATGAAATAACTACATCCTCGGAGATCACGCCATTGGTCCACATAGAGTGTCACAACAGAGAGATCAAAGAAATTATTCATACGTTGCTGTATAACGTATTAAACATAGAATTGAATTTGTTTGGTTGGGCACGAAGTATGTGCAAATATGGAGACTACTTTTTGTATCTTGACGTGGATGATGAAATGGGAGTCACTAACGTAATTCCTTTGCCAATTCGAGAGGTAGAGAGAATAGAGGGAAAGGACGAGACAAACCCCAATTATGTTCAATACTATTGGTCGGGACAAGGCGAAGGAGTTACTTTTGAAAACTGGCAGTTAGCTCATTTTAGAGTTTTGGGGAACGATAAGTATGTTCCTTATGGAACTTCTGTTTTGGAGTCTGCCCGAAGAATTTGGCGACAGTTGATTCTATTGGAAGACGCCATGATGGCCTATAGAATTGTCAGATCTCCCGAGCGCCGTGTTTTTTATATAGATGTTGGAAACATTCCTGCGGAGGATGTAGAACAATATATTCAACAAGTGCAAACACAAATGAAACGCAACCAGATTGTTGATGAAGATTCTGGCAGAGTAGACCTTCGTTATAATCCAATGAGTATCGATGAGGATTATTATGTTCCAGTTAGAGCCGGCAACTCTTCTAGAATAGAGACTTTGGCTGGCGGACAATTTACGGGCGACATTGACGACGTAAATTATCTTCGGGATAAATTATTTTCTGCTATTAAAATACCAAAATCTTATCTGGCTCAAACTGATGCCATGGAAGATAAAACAACTCTGGCTCAAAAAGACATTCGCTTTGCAAGAACAATCCAGCGTCTTCAGCGGGTAGTCTTGTCTGAAATACAAAAAATATGTGTTATTCATCTCTATAGCATGGGCTACAGAAATGAAGATTTGATGAACTTCTCCTTGACATTGAACAACCCTAGTAAAATTGCCGAATTGCAAGAACTGGAACACCTTAGAACAAAATTTGATATCGCTGGCGCAGCTACTGAGGGTTTATTTTCAAAACGCTGGATATATAAAAGTATCTTTAAGATGGACGACGATGAGGTTGAGCGAATTATGCGTGAACAGTTTACAGACTCTAAGCACAGTTCCCTTATAGAGGCCGCTGGTACTGCTGCCGGCGAGGGGGCATCGGCGGACCTCGGCGGCGACCTTGGGGGCGAAGGCGAAGGTGAAGGTGAACTTGGCGACCTTGAGGGGGGAGATCTTGAAGGAGAAGATGTGGACGCTGAAGAAGGTCCGCTCCTCGCTGAACCAGAGCCGGGACAGCGAGATGATGACTGGTATAAACCTGTTGCTATCGACAAGAGAAAAGGTATGGGACCCAGGAAGAGGAGCATCACCGCCGCCGCCGGAGAAAAAGTTGCTTACCCTGGAGCATCCAGAATGTTTCAGGGCGTTGCAGACGGGCTGGGACCACTTAGCAGAGGAATCGTCAGCGCCGGAAGAAATCGGGAAGAAGATTTAATTACTGAGACAAATAGAGACATTGAGCAACTAATTAAAGAGTTGGACAAAAGACATGAAAAACAAACATAACAAAAAAAGAAATACAGCATTTGTTTTTGAGGCGCTATTGAGAGAGATGGCAAAATCGATAATTTCGAAAGACCGAAAGAAGAAGCAAAATATTTTGAAAATTCTTAAGGAGCATTTCTCCAAAGGAAAGATCCTTGAAGAAGAATTGCAGTGTTATCGTGCGCTTGTGAGCGAGTCCTCTATGGATTCTTATACCGCCGAGAAGCTGATCCATCGGGCCAAAACACAATATTACAATCTAGATAAAAAACAAATCTTCGAAGCGCAGTCCCGAGTTATAGGCAGAATAAATAAAGAGATCAGCCCTGCTGTTTTTTCAAATTTTGTCCCGAACTATAAATCTTTTGCAACAATTGCTCAGATTTTCAATGACAAGACTCCCCTTAAGCAAAAAGTTATTATGGAGCAACATGTTTTAGAAGTTCTTTCAGCCGATCCCAAGAAAAAGAAAGAGACATTGACACCTGTTGATTCTATCGTTGTCGGCGGATTTGTTGAAAAATTTAATAAAACGTATTCTACACTACTTCCGGAGCAAAGAAATTTACTGTCAAGATATGTACGCTCGTTTGGTGAAAATAATGCCGATTTTAGAATAATTGTTGGCAACGAATTGAAAAGAATTCATGGCGCTGTTAAAGAATCTCTTACAATGCAAGAAATCCTATCAGACAAGGATATGGCACAAAGTACAAAAAAGGTTCTCAAAGAAATAGAAAGCCTTAATGTTTCTAGCATCGGAGAAAAAGAACTAAAGAAGATTTTAAAATTGCAAAATCTTGTGAACGAGTACGAAAACGATGCCTCTCAAGATTAAACTTGGCGATGCGGTTACGCCACCACCTCAAGCAACAATAGAGCTTCAAGTTAGGAAAACTCTTGATGGAAATCTCCTTATAACTGACCACCACAAGATGGATATTGTTATTGTGCCTTCAGAAAATAAAATTGTTACAATGCCAAAACCCTATGCTGGCGACAACATATATGATTACCAACGAGAATTAATGGATGCCTTATTTCGTGGCGGGGTAATAAAATATAATAGTGTGCAGGGGGGACCAACCTTTGGGATGTTGGAGGGATTTTTAGGAGAGAGCACAGAGGTAGACCCAGTTCAGGTCGCCCTGTTCGAGATAGAAAAATATTTGGTTTCGACTTCTTCGGATGAGCTTAAGGCGGAAGAGTATGATAAAAACATTGAAGATAAGTTCACCGACCCTGATTCTAGTGAGACCACCGAGCTTGGAGAAATTGGACCGGAAGAAGACGAGCCCTATCGAAGCTCACAGACAAACGGTAATTATAGTTTCTCGGGGTACGGCTACCTTTACTAAGGTAAAATAAAAATGGATTTATTTTTGTTTATATTCTGTGCTTACGGGCTTACACAAATTTTAGTTTACTCTGATGTTTTTATAAGTGTACGGCCGTCTGGCTATTTTTTCCATTGTCCCATGTGTGTAGGCTTTTGGGTTGGTGTATTTCTTATGCTCCTAAACCCTTTTACAGAACTATTTACCTTTGATGTCTCTGTTGTCAATGCCCTTCTTTTGGGGTCTTTATCTTCGGGAACATCATATGTGTTGTGTATGCTAATCTCGGACGGAGGATTTCAACATGAATACCGAATTAATAGGGATGTGGACACAAAAGTGGAGACTGAGACCAGTCGCAAGGTGTTGCAGGGGTAGTTGTACCGTGCGGGTAGCGCCCGCATTTTCAGGGAGAAAAAAATGAATAAGAAATACGTCTTACAAGAATTTATGAATCTGGATTACAGTGATGATCTTCTCACCGAAGAGGAACGTGAAGGCAATCGCCAGGGCACCCATCTTATCGTGGCTGGCAAAATCCAAGCCGCAGGCAAGAAGAACGGCAATGGCCGCATTTACCCCAAGCCCATACTTGAGCGGGAAATGAAGAACTACGAAAAGCTAGTCCGAGAGGGGAGAGCTATCGGAGAACTTGACCACCCAGACAGTTCAGTTGTAGAACTAAAGAACGCCAGCCATCTCGTCACCGAAGTATGGTGGAACGGGGATGATGTCATGGGCAAGATGAAGATTTTAGAGACCCCTGCGGGGCAGATAGCCAAACAACTCGTTGAGGGCGGCGTCCAACTGGGAATATCTAGCCGTGGACTCGGGTCTACCCGCCAAGAAGGCGGTACCACTATGGTAGAGGATGACTTCCAGCTTCTCTGTTTTGATTTGGTTTCCGAACCAAGCACTACGGGTGCCTATCTTGTGGCAGAAAGCCAAGTCAAAACCCATCTAACGAAGGCTGACCGCATCAACCGGGCCCTTAACGACGTACTCGGAGACGACTGATGGGCGACGGAACAGGGTACGGAATAGTAGATCCGGATACCGGAGCATTTATAACTAAATTAGAAGGTGACGGCGATGTCAAACTTGGTGATTCGTCTGGCGACCTGATCCAGATCACAGGCAGCGTTGAAATAAATGAAAATCTATTTTTCCTGACGAACGGGCGTGTCGGCATTAACACTGACGACCCTGCTTATAAGCTGGGCGTTGCAGGCAATGTTGGAATAAATGAATACATTTATCACAACGGCGATGCCGATACATTCATTAGGCTCCAGCCTGATGACATCAACATTCAGGCTGGCGGCGTTGATTTTATTAAGATCACCGAGGATGCCTCCCAAGATATGTTGGTCATCAACGAGGGTGGTGCCGATGTTGATTTACGAGTAGAGACCCAACACAACGACCATATGTTTTACATAAACGGTTCGGCTAGCCGCATTGGCATTGGCTCCTCCAGCCCCCAACATACTTTAGATATTCAGGAGCGTGATGGCGTTGAGGCTACTATCCGTTTGATGGGCACTGCTGACGTCGGCATTAGACTCGCTGCCGACAGTGACAACTCGGGTGAAAACGATAATCCCTACATCGATTGGTACCAAGACGGTCAGAATTCCAATTCCAGAGTCAACCGTCTGGCATCCATTGCGATGGAGGGTGATGCTGGAGTTACTTTCACTGGCTCTCTGGGAAATGGCTTCTTTTTGGATGCGTACTGCCCCGGAGCCCTCGGGGGTTCCAACCGAACCATACAATTCGCCAATGACTCCTCCAACAACGGACATGCTGCTCGTATCACAATTGAGGGGACAAACGGTTATGTTGGAATCCACACAACCACCCCATCTGTTACACTTGATGTCAACGGTTCGGTCCATTGCCAAGGGCAGTTTGCCCGAGGAGTTGCCGCAAAGGATCTTGGCTCGGGGACCACCTCCACTATAACACCATCTAGTCTGGGAGCGGGCACAGTTCTGATAACTGCCTCCAGCGTTACTACTCCTACCGAGGGTCCCACCGAAATGATGCATATTTGCACTATTGCTGACGGCACCACCGCAGGAGAGCTATTGACGCTAGTGCTAGTGACGACTGCTCTGGATGGTTCGGCGGGGCTTGCAAGCATGGGTATGATACTCTTCTCTCCTACGAATCCATTAAACTCCGGAGAAATCACTACTGTGACTGGCGAAGCCGCCGGAGGCGTATCTCCAATAGGATCAACAGCCCAGTATATCTGGACCGGTAGCAAGTGGGCTCGTCTGTCAATGAACGGAAGTGCCGCCTAACACTCGGGTATACTATATAATAGGTGCGTAAGGAACGCAAGAAAGAGAACAATGAAAAAATCGGAACTAAAAAATATTATTAAAGAATGCGTGAAGGAGGTCATCTTTGAAGAGGGCGTCTTGTCGGGCATTATTACGGAAGTGGCTCAAGGACTTCAAGGCTCCACTCCTATAAGAGAGAACAGTATGGCCATCATCGCCGAAGCTAGCAAAAAATCCAACTCATCGCCCGGTCAAGACGAAACAAGAAAAAAAGTTATGGCAGCCATTGCAAACGATTACTCCGACGTTAAGAATAAATTTTCTAACCCGGCTTTGTTTGAAGGAACAAAGCCACTCCCCTCGGATAGTAAAGGGGCACTTGCCGGCGTAGCCCCAAGTGATACCGGAATTGATCTGACTTCAATACCGGGGCTTGGGAACTGGTCAAGAATTGCCGAGGGCAATAGAAAGTAGATAGTATGAGAAATAACAGAAAAAACAACAGAGGACCTAGGGAAATTCGTACCTGCATTACTGTTACGGCAGCCGAATGCAATGACAACCCTGATAAAATGGTGCGCCGCTTTATTAAGAAGGTTAAGAATGACGGGATTGTAGAGGAATTCAGAAGTCGGGCAACTTATATGAAGCCTTCTGAGTCCCGCCGTTTAAAAAAAGCCGCAGAAAGAAAAAAGATAGAAAAGGCGAATAAACAAAGACAAGCACTACTTATTCCAAGAGATAAAAAACGCTTTAAAGCTAGGAGATAACAGATGGCTACAAATGGATTTAGAGATTTCCCAAAACCAGGCCTCGGGTCTGTCGGGTCCTACCAAATGAGCGGAACGCCGTTCGTCACGGGAACAATACTGCAAGGCAACCAAGAAGTTCATTTTGCATTTCCTTCTGTAACAAAAGAGTTCACAGTTTTCACCAACAAGGAAAACGTCTATTTGACATTCCTCGCTACAGGTTCTGATGCAGGCGTCGTAGCCAGAATGCACAGGGTCATGATTATCCCCACAGGCACAGCACAACCATATACGTTTAACGCAAAGTGCAAAGATATTTTTATCCATAAAGCCACAGCCAATGCCGCAGATGTTACTGTTTACGCTTCCCTGACAGGTATTGAGGCAGGGAATATGTTCCACCTCACAGGTTCAGGCATTAGTGAATAGTGAACAACCTTGTATCATTCTAGTCGTTTTGTCAACCAAATAACTATATATTTTGATATAATTCCAAATTTAAAAGGGGATTTTTTATGTCCAAGATGCTAGAGGAAGCTATTATCGACGCAAAAGCATTGCGTGAAGCTGCAATTAAGAATGCTGAATCTATGGTCGTTGAGAAATATTCCGACGAAGTTCGTAGTGCTGTTGAAAAATTACTAGAGCAAGATCCTGCTCTCGAAGACGAGCCGCTTGATCTTGGACTTGACGCCGAAATGGAAATGGCTCCCGAAGAAGAGTCTAGTGTTATGGCTAATATTCCAATGGCCCATAACCCAGAAGAAGAGGATGAGATTGTTGTGGTCGATTTAGATCAAATTATAGCCGCCGCCAATGCCGAAGAGGCAGATGAGGATCAGGAATTCGAACTTGATGCGGAAGAAATAGCAGATACCGTAGGCGTTCCTCTGGACGATGAGTCTTCGATGGAACCCCCGGCAAATCGTGCCGATGAAATTGAAATTAGTGAGTCTGATCTCCTAGATGTATTTAAAGAAATGCTAGTTGTAGATGTTGACCCAAAAGACTTAGAGAAATTACAAGCAGAATCAGAAGCTGATGAAACTAAAGGTAAAAAAGAAGAGGATCTGGAAGTTGATGTTTCTTCTTCTCGGGACGATGGAATGGACGAAAAAGATATTGAAGCCCATACACGTCTTACCACAAAGCTTGAATCGGTAACAAAAGAAAATAAAGAATTAAAAAATATTCTAGTAAAAGTGAAAGATAGATTAGAAGAAGTTAATTTGTCAAATGCTAGATTGTTGTATGCGAACCGTGTCCTTCAAGACACCTCCCTGAATGAGCAGCAAAAAAATAAAATTGCTGAGATACTTTCTGGTACACGGTCAGTGGATGAAGTAAAGATGGTCTATGAGACCCTTCAAAAGACAATGGCGCACACTAAAAATAGTGGACCTCAATCGTTGTCTGAGGCAGTATCAAGAAAATCATCTGTAATTCTTAGCGGACACCGTAAGGAAGAAGCCACTGATAATAACCCGGTTACAAATCGCTGGGCTACGCTCGCAGGTATTAATAATAAAAACTAAATCATTTAAGGAGATTTTAAAAAAATGACTATGTTAGATACTCTTACAGAGGGCATCCGACAACGTTCCTTAGCCAACGAGGGTGAAGCTCTCCTTGGGAAGTGGGAAAAGACTGGACTCCTAGAGGGCCTGAACGATAATCATCGTTCAACTATGGCTCGTCTACTGGAGAACCAGGCTGCCCAGCTTCTCAAAGAGCAAACCACAATGGCTGCTGGTGACGTTGAAGGCTTTGCCTCAGTTGCTTTCCCAATTGTTCGCCGTGTATTCGGTGGTCTTTTGGCACAGGACCTCGTGTCCGTTCAACCGATGAGCCTCCCTAGTGGACTCATCTTCTTCATGGACTTTGCTTTTAGTCCAGATTCTGGCATGATTGGTGCCAGTGACGAAAAACATCGTCTTGCTAATGAGGCTGACACTTCCCTTTATGGTGGTGGTGTCGTTGGTCGTGCATTGACTGGTGGTGTTTCTTTGGCTGATGGCAATCAGGAACTTGGATTCTATTCTTTGAACAATGGCTTCTCTAGCCCGACAGGATCGGACACGGGAGCAGTTGTGGTTTGGGCTTCGGGTACTTTTGGTGATGCTAATACGAGCCCTGGTGGAAACCTGTGGTCAACGCTTCGTGGCGATCCCGATCTTGTTTCGGGTACATCGACTTACGTCATTGCTTCGGCTTCGTTGCCCACTTCTACTGGTGCAAACTTCAAGAACCTTGCCGCATTCGTGCTGTCAGGTTCTGATGGTCGTGGTAATCTTGCCAGCGGCGCATATCATGCTCGCCGCCTCAATCAGATGAGTGGTTCTGAAACTAGAGTCCTCAATCTGGTTGGTGTTTCTCGTGAAGGAACTCGAAGCGCAGTTCAAATGTCTGCTTCGATGCTGGGCACTTCCGCCTCTCCCGCAGGTGGAACCCATGGTACGGTTCACTACCCAATCACCGACGAATTTGTCGCCGCTGGCGATCCTTTCGGCGGAATTCGTGGTGGTAACGGAAACCAGGGATGGAATCTTGAAACNTCGCCGGCTATCCCNGAGATAGACATTAAGGTCCAGAGCATCGCCGTGACAGCCGTCACCAAGAAGCTCAAGGCCAAGTGGAGTCCTGAGCTTGCTCAAGACTTGAATGCTTATCATAACCTCGACGCTGAAGTTGAGCTTACNAGCATTCTTTCGGAGCAGATTGCTCTTGAAATCGACCAAGAGATTCTGAATGATCTCGTNGGTGGCGCTAAGGGTGGTACTCTGTACTGGTCTCGTCGCCCTGGTAGGTTCTTGAATCGTGAAACCGGTGCAGACGTTACTACAAGTCTGGCTCCCGACTTCACAGGTACGGTTAGTGAATGGTACGAGACTCTTCTCGAAGCCATTAATGACTTGAGTGCTCGTATTCATCGCAAGACTCTTCGTGGTGGCGCAAACTTCGTGGTTTGCTCTCCTGANGTGGCTTCGTTGCTTGAGTTCACAAGTGGGTTTAAGGCGAATATCGCCTCTGACGAAGATAAGGGCTCCTGGGGTGCCGTCAATGTTGGTTCTTTGAGCCGCAAGATGGACATTTATGTTGATCCTTACTTCACCCGTAACCTTCTTCTGGTCGGACGTAAGGGAAGCAGCTTCTTAGAAAGCGGCTATGTTTACGCTCCGTATGTGCCACTGCAAGTGACACCCACCATCTTTGGTGTCGAAGACTTCGTGCCCCGCAAGGGCGTGATGACTCGTTATGCCAAGCAAATGGTGCGTCCAGATATGTACGGACTTGTTGTTGTGGCTGATTTGGTTGGTTAATAACTAACCAGATTGTTAGTCTAGCTTGCTAGATTGAATAACAATGCAGGAAACCTCGTCCATGTGGCGAGGTTTTCTGTTTTTATAAGCCTAAGTATATAAGAGAAAACTATTTACTATTATTGCAGTTACACCACAACATTCTAGGAAAATATTTAAATGCCAATTGACCTATCTCCAAAAAGTACCAATAGCGCCATTGTTTTAACTTCTACCGGAAGTAGTTCTCAAGTTTTAACCTCTTTGGCATATGGAGTTTATACTTCTGCTAATTTTGTAAGCGGCGCAGTTGATCAAGTAGCCTATGTGTATAATAAACTCGGGGGAAATGTACTAGATTTAGAAATAACTACTGCAAACGTCTACAACGCTTATGAAGAAGCGGTCCTAGAGTATTCTTATTTAATAAACACCCATCAAGCTAAAAATGTTTTATCTGATTTCCTAGGGAACTCTACTGGTTCTTTTGACCAAGACGGAGAACTGAGTGGATCGTACAGTACAAAGGCAAATTTAAAGTTTCCCAGATTTCAACTTGGGTATGCCACTCATATTGGACGGGGGGCAGGACTTCATGCGTCCGTCGGAGCAAGCCAAACAATATTTTCAGCGTCCTTTACAGCCGAAAAAGATGTTCAAGATTATGACCTACAGGATATAATTTATAGCGCATCCATCGATGGAACCGGCGCAGGCGCAGCATTTACAGGATCTGTAGGAACCAGCGCAATAACAATTCAGAAAGTTTATTATAAAACAGCCCAGGCCGCATGGAGATTCTTCGGTGGTTCTTACCCCGTCGGCGCTGTTGGAAATTTGTCAACGTATGGACAATATGCCGACGACACTATGTTTACGCTAGTCCCAGCGTGGCAAAACGTTCTTCAAGCCTATGCATATGAAGAAGACATGAACGTGAGAGCATCACATTATTCATTTAGGATTAATGATAATAAACTTAGGATCTTTCCTACTCCTAGCGGCGAGAATCCGTCTAAGTTCTGGGTAGACTTTAGAGTATCGGAAGATGCATTTACCGAAAAGGCAGATAGAAAATATGGGGCCGACGGGGTAAATAACATGAACACATTGCCTTTCCCGAATTTGCCCTATGATAAAATTAACAGTATAGGGAAGCAGTGGATAAGGAGATTTTCTCTTTCTTTGTGCAAAGAAACTTTAGGACAGGTAAGATCAAAGCTGGGTAGCATTCCAATCCCCGGAAACGACGTAACTCTTAACGGACCCGCTCTGATCTCTGAAGCTAAAGAAGAACAGTCAGCACTTAGAGAGGAACTTAAGNCCGTCCTTGATGAGTTGGTCTATGGAAAGCTAGCGGAAGGTGATGCGGCACTACAAGCCAGTGTAAACGAGACGCTAAAAACAATTCCTCACGGCATATATGTAGGCTAAATAAATGGCAAACAATAAATGGACCCAGCCGGTACAGCCACCCCCTCCGCTTTTTGTTGGAAAAGCAGAACGTAATTTCGTAAAACAAATCAATGATGAGATCATTGAGAAAATTGTTGGGGAACAAATTCTGTATTACCCAATAGATGTTGAAAGAACGGATTATCATTCTCTCTACGGTGAAGCTATCAGAAAATCTTTCTTGCAACCAGTAAGAGTATATGGACTTGTTGAGTATGCCGGCTCGGATAGGGTTCAAGAAAAATATGGTTTTGATAATTTATACAATTTGAACATACATCTTCACAAGCGCCGCCTTACTGAAGATCAAAATTTGTTTGCTCGACTGGGAGACTTTATTCAATACGATGAGATGTATTTTGAAATTGTAGATATCTTTGAGCCACGTTACCTGTTTGGACAAGACAGTGCATTTGCTGACAACACCTCTTTGGAGGTAACTTTGGTGGCCAAGCAAGCAAGAAGAGGACTCTTTGATGCCAATTAGAACAAAAACGCCAGGAGTGCAACCATATTCAGTATACCCTATGACTCCATCAACGCTGGAAGATATAGATTTTGCTTTATATGAGTACATAAATGAAAACCTTGATATTTTTGCAGAAACAAACGAAGGATTTAAGAAAGTTCCTGTTATATATTCTGTTCCTGAGCGTGCATTTCAAATAAAAAACGACCCGACTTTGAGACCCAATGGTAGGACTTTAATTTACCCTATAATTTCAATAATGAAAAATTCATTGGTCAGTGATCCTACGAAAAAAGGCCGATATGGCGTGCATATACCTCCATATTTTGATTATTATAACCGAGGTGGGTCGATAGAGATAGCAAGAGTGGTGCATCAGGATAAGACAAAAAACTTTGCTAACGCAAATACGATACGAAAATCTCCGGGGGGCATAGTAAAAAACTACCAGACTTTTCCCAATGAAAATAAAAACATTGTCTATGAAACACTGTCTGTGCCAATGCCAACGTTTGTTGAGGTTAACTATACGATATCTATTGTGGCAGAATACCAGCAACAGATGAATCAGATTCTATCCGCTTTTGCAACCACAACATCAACTCCTAGCGCCTTTAAAATAAGTCATAATAAAAATCATTATGAAGCTTTTATAACCCCGGAATATTCTTTTGAAAATAATTCTTCTGGACTTGAGACTTCGGAAAGAATTTTTAAAACAAACATAACTTTTAATGTACTTGGGTATCTTATAGGGGCCGACAAAAACCAAAAGACTCCGAACGTAGTACGACGACAGTCGGCTGCAAAAATTCAATTCCAAAGAGAGCGTGTCATACTTGGTGATGAGATTGAATATCACCAAGGAAGAAAAGATAAATATCGCTCTTAGTATTTCAAGGGAGTTTCAATATTTGTGTTACTATTTAATAGTAGCGCAAATCCTTATTTGTGTGACGATATACCAGACTTCAAAGCGAGGAGAAAGTAAATAAATGGCGAGCGACTCTTCTAAAAAATTCAAGTTCATTTCCCCAGGGGTTTTTGTTGACGAAATAGACAACTCACAACTTCCCGCAACACCAGCGGCTGTTGGCCCTGTAGTTATAGGCAGAGCCAGCAAGGGACCGGGGATGACCCCAGTTACAGTAAGTTCCTTTTCTGACTTTGTTGAGACCTTTGGCGAGCCAGTTGCAGGCGGCGCAGGCGGCGATGTGTGGCGTGGAGGAAGTGTCACGGGACCTACCTACGGCGCTTACGCCGCTCAAGCATGGCTTAGAAATAATTCTCCTGTTACTTACCTTCGTCTTTTGGGAGAACAGTCCACTGATGCTAGTTCTGCCGGTCTCGCCGGTTGGGCAGCAGGAACAATTAGCAGTACCGTTTCTGCCGGAGGTGCTTGGGGTCTGTTTGTTTGGCCATCGAGCAGCTTGAAGGCTGGGGGAATCGGAGAACCTGTGACAGGAACCCTTGCGGCGACGTTTTATTGCACCGGCGGGCGTGTTGTCATTTCCGGAACACAAGCTCATGTTGGCAAGGTTACAGGATCTGCTTGCGCTTTGTTCAAGACCGAAACAAATGGTGACATTGTCCTGGGCGTCACTAAAGACGGGACATTGGGTAACCTAAACACCACAAGAATTAGCCTTAATCCGTCCAAGCAAAACTTTATTCGAAAAGTTTTGAATACTAACCCCACCGTAACAAATACCAGCATTTCTACCACTGCTGCGGCAAACGCAAACCTTGGTGGAAAATTCTGGCTTGGGGAATCTTTTGAGCGCCAGTTGAAGGCAGAAAACTCTGCCTCGATTGGTGTTTGCAGTGCTGAGATTCAAACATCAAGTGAGTTCCATTGTGCTATACTCCCGATGGTTAATCAAAAGGATGCTACCCAAGAGCAGAGCGATTTTGAGTTTGCTGCTACGAAGGCATCCACAGGATGGTTCCTGGCACAAGATCTTAGTACTAACACGTCAACATACGATCCAGCTAGCATGCAAAAGCTGTTTAGAGTGGAAGCGAGATCAGCAGGAGACTCAACACAGAGGGAGGTAAAGGTATCGATTGTAGATATTAAAGCACCCGACGGAGACTTCGAACTGTATGGGTCTTTTGGGCTGTTGATTCGAAAAATGCGTGATACCGACTCAAACCCGATCATTCTAGAAAGATTTGATGGGTTGGATTTGAATCCTGCTTCTCCGAACTATATTGCAAGAGTGGTTGGTGATCAGTACGAAGTGTATGACCAGACCATGAAACTTAACAGAGTTTACGGTCAGTATTCGAATAAATCTAAGTACATCCGTGTTGCCATGGATGAAGATGTTGATCGTGGGGCTCACGGTGAAGCCTGCTTGCCCTTCGGCGTCTATGGTCCTTTAAAGTATCGTGATTGCACGATTCTCTCTGGATCAGGGAAAGTCTATAGCCTTGGTCAGTTTGCGAGCGGCACGGCAAGAGCTAGCTCTATGGTCTACGGAGGCAAGGCTTCTTCCTTCGGCGATATCGGCGGACACCCAGCCACCGTTGACAGAGAGGCGTTCGACGACGTTATTTCTCTCAACGTGCAGAACCGAACTGCGTTCGCTCCGGGGTCACTATCCGCTTCTATTAAGTTCCCAAGAGTTCCTTTGCGGCAAAGAAGCAACTGGGGCAATACAGCAGGAAAAATGAAGAGCACCTATTGGGGTGCATGGACGGGTAAGACTCCTACTGACACGTTGTTTAATGACGAAATCACAGATCTGATTCGCCCTCGTGCAAAAGGACTCCAGGGAACACCTTATTCACCATCTCACGATGTTGAAGCCTCCGGAATTGGACAAAGTTCAGGAAGCCTTACAAGCGATGCTTTGACAATATCTTGGACATTCTCGCTCGATGATATTGTTGCCGAAAGTAACGGTACATTGACTTATACTTCGGGGTCTCGACTTGCTGGAAACAGCCTTTCGGCCGTTAGTTCTTCTTATACAGGAACACTGGATCGTGGCGCAGATAGATTTACCACTCTTTTGGCAGGGGGTTCTGACGGCTTTGATATTACCGAGCGTGACCCCTTCCGCTTGAGCGGGTTTGAGACTGCCTCCGACGAGGACGAGTCCTATCAGCTACATACTCTGAAGCGTGCGGTGAACATAATGTCTGACTCGGACACGACGTCGTACAATCTAATAACAATGCCGGGAATTACCCAAGAAAATGTAACCAAGCACTTGCTTGATACAGTGGAAGAACGTGGTGATGCCTTGGCTATTATAGATATTCGAAAAGTGTATGATGCAGACACAGAAAGTACAGAAAGTGCTTCCGCCCGAAACGCCTATACGGTGAAACAGGCGGTCGATACACTCAAGGCAAGAAACATTAACAATAGCTACGGAGCTTGTTACGCCCCTTGGGTATTAATACAAGATACAGTATCTAATAGAACACTTTGGGCACCTCCTTCGGTAGTGGCCATGGGTGCTCTTTCTACCACGGACAGGGTTGCTGCCCCATGGTTTGCTCCCGCTGGGTTCCAGCGAGGCGGACTGTCAGAGGGTGCAGCGGGCATACCGGTGCTAGAAGTTGCCAAGCGTCTATCTTCGGATGATAGAGATAAACTGTATGAGGCAAATATTAACCCGATAGCTAAGTTCCCGGCAGAAGGGATCGTTATCTTCGGACAAAAAACACTTCAACAAACAGCTTCTGCTCTTGATCGGATTAACGTCCGTCGCCTGATGGTATTCTTGAAGCGTGAGATATCGTTTATCGCTTCTCGACTCCTGTTCGAGCAGAACACGAGAGACACCTGGGCGAGATTTATTCAACAGGCAACGCCATTGTTGGATTCTGTAAAGGCTCAGTTTGGCATTCAGGACTTCAAGCTTATCCTTGACGAGACTACCACAACGCCAGATCTTATCGACAGAAACATTGTGTATGCTAAACTACTGGTGAAGCCGACTCGATCTGTAGAGTTCTTCGCCATCGACTTTGTCATCACAAATAGTGGGGCATCTTTTGAGGACTAAAAAAGTTTCATGAAACTATTTATTATGATATCATTAGGAGAAAATAAGTAATGGCAGATCTTTGGTGGGGGCAGAAAAAAAGTGACCCAAAACGTCGATATCGGTTCCTAGTCCAACTTGGGGGCGCATCCCACATGGACGCTATCCCTGTGTGGTCTATTAAAACAGCAACGAAGCCAAAGGCAAACGTTTCAACCGTGGAACATATGTTTTTGGATTACACCTTTAAGTACCCTGGAAGAGTCACCTGGGATAACATAAGTATGACGTTGGTTGACCCTGTTGACCCAGATCTTGCCAGTGCTTTTATCCAGAGACTAACGGCAGCGGGATATCAATATCCTACAGATTCCAACAAGCGTGCCAGCATTAGTAAGAAAAAGGCTAGCGACGCTTTGGGCGGAGATATCCTCATTCAACAAATTGATGCCGAGGGTGACCCGATTGATACATGGAGCTTGAAAAATGCTTGGATAGTCAGTGTTGATTTCGGAGGAAGCTTGGATTATACTTCTGACGAGATGAACGAACTTACTGTGGAAGTGGCCTTTGATTGGGCAGAATACGCCAAGGGCAAGCGTGGTGGNACAGTAGGGCTTTAAATATNTCTTAACAAAAAGAGATAATAAAGTTATTATTACAAAGAAAGGTTATAAAANATGAATAGAAATGAAGGCCGTATGGGCTCCTCCGAAGAAGTTTTCTTGGAAGACGACGGGGTAGCCCCTGCCGCAATTGTTCCCGAAGAAACATCATCTACTGCAAAGTTTAATTGGTCAACTCCGACAGAAACAGTCGTATTACCGAGCCGAGGCGTTTTTTACCCCCCTCAACATCCTCTTCACAACCGAGAGGAAATTGAAATTCGCTATATGACTGCGAAAGAGGAAGACCTTCTAACTGATAGGGCACTTCTTAAGAATGGTACCGCAATTGACAGGGCACTACAAAACCTAATCACCGATAAGAACATTAAGGTCAATGAGATGTTGGTCGGCGACAAGAATGCCGTTATCGTGGCTGCTCGAATTACAGGATACGGCTCAGAATATGATACAAAAGTAACATGCCCAGCATGTGCCGAGGTGGATGATTTCTCGTTTGATCTATCGGATGTGAAATCAAACAACACATTTGAGGCAGTTGAGGAACTTGGGATTACTCTGACCAATAGGAGCACCTTTATAATAACACTTCCATTTTCCAAGGTGGAAGTGGAGTGCCGCCTTTTGACCGGCAACGATGAAGTGAAAATCTTTAAAGAATCCCAGAGAAGACAAAAAAAGAAAATGCCGTCCTCTGCTTTAACAGATCAACTCAAAGAAGTAATTATTTCTGTCAATGGAGATACTGATATTATCAGCCGCACTACGTTTGTACGTCAGATGCCGGCTAAAGATTCAAGATACTTGCGTACCACCTTGGGTAAGGTGACTCCAAATCTTGACATGACTCACTTGTATGAGTGTACCAATTGCGGTCATACGGCGGACATGGAGGTTCCGCTGACCACGGACTTTTTTTGGCCTAAGTGACGAATATAAACTAGCAGTTTACGAAGAGTTTTTCCAACTTAAGTATTATGGGGGGTGGAGCTTCTTTGAGGCTTACAATCTCCCAGTTGTTATACGAAGGTGGTTTCTAAATAGGTTAGCCGAGCAAAAGAAAAAAGAAGTCGAAGCTCAAGAAGAAAGCCTGCGCAAATCAAAATCTAAATCGAGAAGATAAACCTCACTTGGCAACTATTTATTAAACAAAGTGTCAATGCTGGGGATTAGTATGTTAAACGAAGATGAATTTGAAAATATCGTATTTGATTTGGGCGCTGCTCGCAAAGGGCAGTTAAATGAAAATATTCTTCATGTGTTCGCTGCTTGGATAGAATATCTTTTGTCTAAAATGTTTAAAGGACGCAGAATCCCAGTCAAAGTACGGGGCAATAAATTAGAAGTTACTCGATTCACAGACGCTCTGGTGAACGAAAAAAGATACATGATGTACATCAAGAAATACGGACTTGATGACCCTATGACTTATAAACAAAAATCCAAACTTGATGTAGCAATCAAAAGATTTGAGCGAGAAGCTAAGATTAATTGGCCAATTCGCAATCCGTGAGGTGAGCTAGGTGGCTGACGACAAGACCCCAGAACAATTAGCAGCAGAAGAAGAAGCCAGTAAAAAGGCGGCTGCCGCTACCCGTGAACAAACTCAAGCCATCAAAGGTCTGAATGAGCAATACGGATACTTAAGAACCACACTCAACAACGTCAATGAGTTAACTGTAAAAAACTTTGAAGCACTTGTCCAAGAAGGCAAGATAACCAAAGAAGTTCAAAATGATATCAATGCCCTTCTAGAAGCCGAGGCTAATTTAGAAGAAGCCAGAAAAAGGGGAGCCGAAGACCTTTCTGACTATAACGATCTCGTCGATCTTGCCCAAGGATATGTCAACGCACACGGCGCAGAAGTAGAAGCGTTTGTAGAGACATTAAAGAAACAAGTTGCTGCGGAGAAAAGACGAGAATTCTGGCTAAAGCGTGTAGAGGAAGCCCAAAATAGTCTAACCAAGACCATGAGGTTTGCTGGTGCCCAAAATATTGCCTTCTCTGGCGGCATTATGGACATGGCAAGTCAGCTAAAGGATATCGGACTAAAGTTTGATACCTTTAACAAGTCCCTTCAAGTTAACAGCGGACTCGGACAGCAATCCGTTGATGTGATGAAGGACCAAGTCGCCACAGGAAGCAAATTTGGAATAACCATGAAGGATTCGTCGGAAGCCCAGACTGCTCTGAATAAGAATTTCAATAATTTCGCCGAAATGAGTCGGAAAGACCAAAAAGATTTAAGTGACAACGTTGTGATGATGAATCGCCTAGGAGTTTCTTCTGAGGTATCCGCAAAAGCAATAGATCTTGTATCTCACTCCATGAAAGGATCGGTGGGCTCATCCGCCGGACTTCTGACAAGGCTCGACAAATTGGCTCAGGGTCTTAATCTACCGACTGGACAAGTGTACGAGGACTTTGTAAAGCTTGGTCCAAAGATGGCACGCTTCGGAAAAGACGGCGTTAAAAAATTCGAAGACTTAGCTAAAAAAGCTAGGGCCATGGGTGTTGATGTTGAGGCTGCATTTAATATAGCAGAAGCGGTTGATACATTTGAAGGTGCTTCCGATATGGCTGGAAAGCTTAACGCACAGTTGGGGATGCAAATTAACTCCACGGAATTATTGACAGCATCGCATGCCGACCGCCTTGGTATAATGCAGAGGGAGTTCGCAAACACCGACAAAAAGTTTAGTGCGCTGCACCACAGAGAGAAGCAGGCTATTTCCGAGATGATGGGCATTGACGTTGATGTGGCTGCGAAAATATTCGGAGACCCAGAAGAATTCGCAAAGTATAATGAAAAACAGATAGAAGCCTCCAAGCGAGCCGAAGCACTCACAGAGATGACCCAGAAGCTGACGGCTGCTGGTGAAAAAATGATGCAGGCATTCGCCCCATTAGCCATAACCATCGCCGGGTGGGCCACCGCCATGGCTGAGTCTGGGATAATGCCGTATATTGGCGGCTTTCTCATCCTCGTCGGCGTCCTCGTCTCATTTTATAAAATCTTCCAGGCTATACTAGTTATCCATAAAACATGGCAAGCTATTTCCGCAGCAAGCACTGTGCTGGCAAAACTCAGAATAGGATTCAACGTTGCGGAGACAGCATCAAAACAGGCCCTTACTGCTGCTGAACTCGAAGCGCAGGCGGCTGAAAAGTTAGCCAACAAGACCAAGGGGCAGGGGCTGAAAATAAATAAAGAATTAATATTAGGTATTCTAGCCCTGGGAGCCGCCGTGTTGTTATTGGGAGCCGGTATCTGGCTAGCGGCAACTGGTATGGCTACGCTTGTTATGTCATTCTCTGGGCTGGGCGATGCGCTCTGGCCAGCAGTGGCTGCGCTCGGGTTGTTAATAATACCATTTGTAGCTCTTATGGTTGTTGCCGGTCTCGCCCTTTCTAGTGGTGTCTTGCCGGCCTTTGCTTTAGCTATGCTGGCTCTTGGTGCCGCCGCTTTAATGATGGGTGCAGGTATTGCACTCGCTGCTTACGGAATGTCTGTATTGGCAGGAAGCATCGGGACATTTGCTGACGGTTTTGAAAGAATGAGTCAACTGGAGTGGGGTGGCGTCGGCAAGGGCATTGTTACTTTTGCTGCGTCTCTCTTTATTCTTACCGCTGCACTGATTGCACTTGGCTTTGCGATAATGAATCCAATCACAGGAACTGCCATGATGATCGGCGTTGCCGCTTTGAGTTCAGCCTTTTTATCTCTTGGTCATTCCATGGCAAGCATAAGCGACGGAGTGGCCGCCCTCAAGGAGGCAGAGTCTGGACTAAATTCTTTAGAGAGGATTATTACGGTATCAGCGAAGATGAACACATCCGAATTAGACAACATGGAGAGGGCTATGTCTGCTGTGGCTATCGTGGGCGAAGCAACAAAGTCAGCCGAAATGGGAGGCTTTGATAGAATTGCTGGCGCAATAGGGAATATGTTTGCTCCAGCCGGAGGACAGTCTTCCACTGATCGTACCGTGGTCCTACAAGTTAATGAGAAGAAACTTGGCGAGGTTATAGTTAATGTATTAAACGATGAGTATGGAATGAATATCGCAAGATAGGGAGAAACAAATGGCAGAAGATAACATCTTTAATAAAAGAAAACTGCTCACAGGCATAAAGAAAGAAACTGCCGGCGAGCAGAGATTGTTCAACGAGGGGTTCACTTTAGAGATACAGCATGTTCCCACAGGAGCGACGGTTTCTTTTTCGGCGTTCGTGGACTCGTTCAGCGACGCTTATAATTCAGAGTGGTCTTCGGAGCAAGTTTACGGGCGAATGGACCCTATACCAACTTTCCAAAATACTCGCCGGGCGTTGGCTGTATCATGGATCGTTCCAGCTTCTTCAATAGAACAGGCAAAAGATAATATGGACGAGATTAACGGTTTGTTGACCTTCTTATACCCTCTATACTCTGATCCCGGCGTCGCCGTTGGCGCAGCGTCATCAATCGTGGCCGGAAGTAATATCATTCAGGGACCCCTAGTACGAGTTAAGTTTGGTAACTTGATACAGGATGCTGCGACAGGAGCGGGACTTTTGGGATATTTGAATGGATTTACTATGGACCCGCAACTCGACATGGGAATGTTTATGATAGGAAAAGACCAGAAGCCAGAGTTTACGAAGCCACTGGGTACATCTGATGTAGAATATTTACCGAAAGCAATAAAACTTAATTTTGAATTAAATGTACTACATGAACATTCCTTGGGGTGGGTGCGAACCGACAAAGGTTATGCATTTAGGGGCGGACGCAAGGGATTTCCTTACGCAACAAATAACCCGGTGCCTGTCCATACAGATGCTGCCAAGGTAAGATTGCCAACCAAACAAGAAAAGACAAAAGATATAGACAAGAGGATTGGTTTATTGCAAGCACAAAAAAACAAACTCCTGGGGAAATAAGAAATGTATTCTAGATTTATAAATAGAAATATTTTTATTAACAACAACAAAGATTATAAAGATAAATTTTTAGTCAATCGAGACTTGAACCAAATAGTTCAATATTCTACAGCTAGGTTTAGATATCCAACCACAGAGGAAATAGCGTCGATTACTTCAACGCCAGTAATATGGTCTTCAAGTTCACGCCTGTTTAAGATAGCTTCAGAGTACTATGGTTCTGCTGGACTATGGTGGGTCATAGCGTGGTATAATAAAAAGCCAACTGAGGCTCATTTTAAAATTGGCGAAACGATTTATGTCCCAAGCCCCATCGAGGTGGTGCTAGATTTTTTCCGAACATAAAAGAGATGTATAATGCCACCCAAAGATAAAACCAAAAGCGCAGCAAAGTTTCGGCAAAAAAAAGCACAACTTCTGCTTATGCAAACACTTGCTGGACAAAGAAGCGGCACCGGGTTAACTAAGTCCGGCAGAGCCAGAACGACTAATCCGTATAAACATTTGATAAACTATATCGGAAAGCCAAACTCACTCATTCCTTTGATCGGCAATCCTGTTGACGTATCTTCTTTTGTTTATGCGACACCAGCACAACTAGGAAATCTCGTTCCTATGATGGAGTTTTATTATTCTGACGGCGNAACAAACGACAAGGGTAAAAAAGTCCCCGACGAAAAAATTCTTTTTAGTGATTATATCCAAATGTCTGACCGAGTGGTTGTTCGTGGAGGTAAGCCAGTAAGGCTTGCAGGAACTTCTGCGATGAAAGGTGACGCCAGCATGCTTTTAAAAGGTAGGGGCACTTTAGGAACGGGTGTCGGAGTAAAAGATTTTTCTTGGCAATTTGATAATAAGCACGAGGGNGACAAGACACTTAAAGCCANCATAACTTTATTTTTCGCTTCAGTTCGAGAATTACTCAATGAGGAGTTTACAAAGTTTTTGTTTGTAACCAATCCTTCTCAGCTAAAGGCCCCGCAACCTCCCTCCAAAAAAGTGAGGAGCACTTCTGGACCCAGAGACATGAAGCAAGAGGCAGCCGACAAAGAAGAAGCCGAGGCAATAGCCTGGGCACTAGCTAATGCGTATGAACTAATGGGAGGAAGAGTAGGTGCCACCGACGATGACGCCGACCCCCAATACGGCGGAAGAATATCTTCAAAGAAACGAACTGCGCTAGGCACCGGGAAGGTACTTTTCGCAGCGAAGGTCGATGCCCCTCGCCCTCCTAGAGAATTCACTGTATTAAAGGCTCGGGTAGGGTGGGGAGTTCCCCGTGGGAAAGCAAGTAATTTAGAAGGCCCCTTTGCCATGAATCAGAAATTCTTAACAGCGGTTGAGGGTACGCAAAAAGTTATTGCTCTGAATTTGATATCTTATAAATTAAATTTTATGCAGGAAGGGCAGGTAGAATTAAAAATAGAATACGTCGGCTCTCTAGATTCTATTTTGGCGAGCAGTTATGTTTCTAATGTTCTGGCCGACTCGGACAACAAGGAGCCCATCAGTAAAAAGAGAATTTGGATTTCTAAAACAATGGAGGATATTGACTGGGCTAAAGATAAGCTGTACAAGGACTACGTTTATAGTGGTGCTGGTCCAATCCCCAACGCAGGAAAGACAGGGGTCAACTTCAAAAAGAAGCAAACCAGACGTACAGGGGGACGAGGAGCGACCTCATATGAGGTAGAAGTACCAACGCAAGTTAAGGGAATTTTGGCTAAAAGAATAGCAAGCGCCAGCGGCGGTTTCTTTCATGTATCTCTTGATGAGGTGGATTTTGAGCTTGCTATTCTTAATATGCACAAAGATTATGTAGATCGCTTCGATAAAGATAATGCTCAAGCTAAAAAAGATTTGGAGAAAGGCATCAAGGCAGCCCAGTCCGCCAAGTCTAATATTCAAGCTAAAATAAGGCATAGTAAGTATGCTAAATTTATGACCAATTTATATACAAACAGTAAATTGCACTATATTACGGTAGATCTAAAAAATATTGTGACGGACGAAAAGAAACCTGACGGCAGCAAGAAAAGGCAGCCAAGAGCAGTAGGTAAAGTAAATGCTAAAGGGGCTACCAAGGCGCAACAACAGGCGGCCGAGAAGAGAATGCAGGACGCTCTGCTAGCCGAAGCAAAAAGACAGCGCAACCCCCAAGCGAAGCACCCGCCAGGAGGCACTCTCGATCCCGCTGGGGATGCTTCTGACTCACCAGATGCCAGCGAAGATAAATCAAAAGTTAACTTATTTTATTTTAAGCTCGGAGATATTATCGAAGAAGCCTTAACTGGAATGCATGGCATTATAGGGATGCTGCCAAAAATAGTACTAGGCAGCTTTGCGCCCTCTGTTTATGATGTGCCGGGCACTAAAGGTACAGATGTATATCCTTTGGCCGACTTGCCTATCTCTGTCGATTATTTTGGGCAGTGGTTTTTGCAGACGTTTGTACAAAGTGAGCCACCGATTAATGCTATATCGTTTAGAAGGTTTGTAGACTCACTCCTCAATGATCTGGTCGCCCCGCTCATCAACGATGCTTATTCTATAGAGGGTAGAAAAAGGTTGGCCTTTAGTCTGGCAAGTGCTGTTAGTTCTCTTGATTTTGCAAAAGGGAGTATCATTGACGGCAACGACGTACAAGATGCGGCTAAGAATCAAGGCTCCGGCAATGGACAACCTACTTTGGCACAGCATAATTATTTTATTATTTTTATTGAACAAGCAACTCCCGACTTAAATGAATCTATTACGGAAGATCTTGCAAATGGCATATACCATTTCACACTTGGGTCTGACCGAGGCCTCGTAAAAACATTTTCCTTCTCTGAAAAAAAGATGCCACAACTTAGGGCACTGAATATAGAAAACAGCCAACAAGGATCAGCCTTAATACTCCCGCAAGACTTGGAACTTACTATGGTTGGGAATACTTTATTCCGTAACGGGCAGCTTCTGTATATAAACGCCGATCTTACTCTTGGGAGCACAGTAGCATCCAAACTTGGACTTGGGGGATATTATATGGTTGTCAAGTCAAGCAACACGATCTCTATGGGTACGTTTGAAACAACGTTAACCTGTATGTGGCAAAAGCGACCAGGGAAGGAGTAGATAAATGCCGCAGCCAGACAAGCCAGACATAGGGGAAGACCCGGATAGCTTTTCTACAGCCGATAATAATTCTAACTCAACTGATGTGTTTGTGAACAGGGTCAGGTATCGAGATGAAATATTCCCAGAAGCTGCGCCTTTTTCATATTTTAATTTTTGGGAAGAAGATCGCTATTATGGAAGAATTAACTCTTTGGGTAACGCTGTTGTCTTAAGGGAAGATAGACTTAAGCAATTGAAGTATTGTAGTGGGGGAACTCCACTTTTTGCTTTTAATTTTGTGGCAGACGCTTGGCGAGATTTTGTCGAAAAAATAAGAGAAACCGCTACGAATGAAAAAATGATCCCTAGCGGACCATATGCAAACCTTTCTGCGACTAAAGCTTGGCAGAGTATTCCCTCTCAATACAACACTTATATGTCTGATACTGTATACCCAGTTTTTTCAGAAATTTTTATGGCTGTAATGAGTAGCAATAATAAAAAAGTTACAGGATTTGATTCTTACCTAGAGGTGCTTACTAATTTTTGTGAGATAGGAATTAAACGAGGCTCTCCAATGACTTTATCTGGTTACGTTGAGAGTATTTTGTGCTCCCCTTTAAATACAGGGCTTGTAATAGAAATTGGGGATACGTCGCACGCCGAGGATTATGAAAAGTGCGATGAATTTTTATATGATCCCAACTTTACAACGGTAGTTCGCATTGCTTCTAACTATGGCTTTGTCATCGATAAAAATGCGCCATGGCGTTTCGTGGCAGATATTCGCTCTCCGGCCATGAGGGAATATATGACCGGTGTTCGGATGAGTACGCCCCCGACACCGCTCACAAATGATTTGCTGGAATGTAACATTCCCTTTGTGAGAAATTTTAATATTCCTGAGCCATATGGGTACTCTGCTATCGGAGGATTAGAACATATTATGCGACATGCTACTGGTTATGAGGAATATGAATTAATACCCACTAAAACTACAGAAGAAGAAATTTTTGAAGAGTTTTTTACGCAGGCTTATCTAGAGGCATGGCAAGTTGATATGGAAATGTTCAAAGTTTATGCGCTAGATTTCTACAACACATATGTATCGGATATTCCTGTTGTTTCAAAGAGGGTCGTTGTGGACACGGTAGGCGATTGGAAATGTGTGAACCCGCAAGCTCTTCGGCACAAGACAGAGGCTATTTTTAGGCAAGTAATCTCATCTGATGAGGTGTTCGGGCATGAGTCTGGCAAGTATGGAGACAAGTGGTCTTTGAGATGTTATTATAATCTTCGAACTCTTGAAAGAAACAAACATACGCCGGACTCTTTACGTTTAAAAGACTTACAGGATACAATGAATATTTACTATTTTGCTCCAGCGTCTCCAGCCGGCAGAAAATATTTTGCAGGACTCAGGCACATACATCAAGAATTGGTGGGGCCTGTTACCGCAGATTTCTTAACTTTTACAAAAATAGATGATAAGATAAAAACTCTGAGAAAGTAGAAATTTTGATTTTTCAAACATTGGACGACAAGCAAGAGTGTGTCGGCATTTATTGCAATAACAATTTATATTTTGATAAGCTTGATTTTCCAAAAGACTTAAGCACGACTTGGAAATACTCCGGTCATTTACGGGAACGTACAGGAATCGAATATGCTAATCTGTATATCGGCGGCAAAGATATCAAGGAAATTGTTCCTGAGTATTTGAAGGACGATTGGGGGGATGTATCTAAGCGTCTTTCTTCTTTTCGTAGAAGCTTGCAAGTGGCAAAGGTAAATTTGCAGGACAACTGTCTTTATGATCTTGTACCGAAAAGATTTTTAATTGAAATGTGTGAAGTAAAAAACAAGATAACCGAGTATGTGTTAGAAAATTACCAGAGGCCAGAGCGGTATAGCTACTTGCTAAGAACATGCCAGCTTTTGGAGGATATTTCCCACCAGCCCTTGAACATAAACAAGAAGAAACTTAGAGCATATTCTCTTGCAGCTACTAAGCAGCCCGGCTCAAATCGTTTGACGGGTCTTTCTCCCTACATAAAATATAATCAATTTGGGACGAAGACTGGGCGGCTTACGACGAAAGAAAAATCTTTTCCCATCCTTACTCTTAAGAAAAGCTTTCGAGATGTTATTGATCCACACAACGATTATTTTTTGGAGCTAGATTTTAACGGGGCCGAGGTTAGGGTGATGATGGGCATATTAGATATGGTGCAGCCCTCCTGCGACGTGCATAAATTTCATGCCGAGAATGTATTTGGGGGAAATATATCCAGAGAGGAAGTAAAAAGGTCATTTTTCGCCTGGCTATATGGATCAAAGAGCGCCAAAGAAAGTCCTGAAGGAAAAATGCTGGAAAATTTCTACAACAAGGAGATTATCTTAGATAAGCATTGGGATGGAAAATGCGTTTATACACCTTTCCGAAAGAAAATAGAAGACGTCGATGAGCATCATGCTTTAAATTATATTGTCCAGTCAACCGCTGCCGAACTTACTCTTTTACAGGCTCTTAAAATTCATCATTTATTGCAGAGTCATAAATCTAGATCAAGAATAGTATGTATTATACATGACGCAATTATAATTGACTTTGACAAAAGAGATGAAAGATTGTTAACATCTATAAAAAAATTAATGAGTTCTACAAAGTTTGGTGAATTTAAAATAAATATTAGCAAGGGCACAAATTTGGGAAACTTGAAGGAGCATCACATCAATGGATAAGGTTATAGGTCTTGGGAAAATGGGGTGTGGTATAGCAGAAGAACTCACAGAGCACCCTGAATATCGCATATATAAGATTGGTTCTCATCTTAGCGGAAGAGGAGATTTAGTTATTGAGGAACCAACCGATATTCAGGCGTCCGAAGAATCTATTGACGTCGCCGAGATTGCGGTATATTTGAGAAGCATTAGGGCCGAAGATGAAGTTTTATTTATAGTTGGCGGCGGCGAACCAATATCAGGAATATCCTTAACGGTCTTGGAACAAATAAAAGATTCAAAGATAAGTATTTTATATGTGGTTCCTGATCGCCAAATGCTCTCTCAGACACAAAAAAGAGACGACAAGATTGTGTTTAATATTTTGCAAGAGTATGCCCGAAGCGGACTATTTGAGAGAATATACTTGGTCAAGAAATCAATCGCCGAAGAGATGATGGGTGACGTTTCTATAAAAGAGTATGAAAAAAGCACCAGTCATTTTATTTCTTATTTGGTTGCTATGGTAAACTATTTTAATCATGTCGATCCGGTCGTCAGCGCACCATCGACTCCTCCTGAGATTTGCCGCATTTCAACTTTTGGGATAACTTCCTTGGGACGCAATGTAGAGGTGAACCACCTTTTTCCACTCGAAAATACCCAAGAGTCCCACTATTATTATGGGATTCCGGCGAAAGAATTGGAAGAAGACAATAGTTTGATGCGAGAAATAAAAGAACAGACAAAAAATTTAGCTTCTGACACGAGCATAAGCACGAGCTTTTCGGTATACCCAACAACATTTGAGGACAAAATAGTTCTCTGCGTTTCTCACACCAAACACATTCAGACCGCATAGCCGCTGGTCTGCGTAAAAACAAGCCTGGCTAGCCTATATACAAAAGGATAGAACTTCATCGGACGAGGGCAGCAGAAGCATGAATCAACGAAACAAAAGAGGGGTTCTTTTAGCCTCTTTTCTCACCACAGAATCCGAAGATGAGGTGATGACCGAAGTGGAAAAAATTATAGAAACTTTAGAGCTTACAAATAATTTAATTTTCCTCCTACAAGACACAGCGAACCCAGAGAAGAAAATTTTGACATATAACATTGTTCCGATAAAGGGCCGCTCGTATAACCAGAGTCTCTTCACAATGCGTGTACACCGGAAAAAACAAACAAATAGCCTCTACACTATTAACGCATTGAATCTTGCAGTCGCCAAGGAAAACAATGGACAAGTTGGGAAGCACCTTAAACTTGATTGGGAAAAGTACAGAAATAGTATCATGTTGTCCATAAAGGGAGAACTGAAGACAATTCCGGTTGATGTCGTAAAAATATTTAAGATCGAAGAGCCCCCCGCAGCCGACCCGCCTGCCGAATAAAACTTTACAAATAAGAAATCTGTAGTATAGTTATAGATAGAGAGTAAGTGGCTGTGCGGTGCTTACAATCTAACGACTGCCTTCGGGAGTCACATAACATAACCTTGCTTAATACAGGAGGAAACACCATGAGCAATTTAGTAAAATACCACACACCTAGTCTACTTGGACGGAACATCTTTGATGAACTGTTCGGAGACTTCCCATCACTAGCGAGAAAGTCAACGTCGGGTTACCCCGTTGCCGACATCTTCTCTAACGAAGACGGCAGCACAACCCTTGAGTTTGCCCTCGCAGGTTTCAGCAAAGAGGATCTCACCATTGAGGTCCAGCCTGAAAAGAGTAGCATCACTCTGCGTGCAGAAGCCAGCACGGAAGGCGATGCACAGCGCCGGATTGCCCGGCGCAGTTTTCAAAAGACTTTTGTGAACTATGACAGCAACCTTGACCTCACGGCTTGTTCTGCTGACTTCCACAACGGACTTTTGTCGGTTACAATTCCCCGGAAGGAACAACTCCAGCCGGTCATCATCGATATCAACTGATATCGGTTTTTTAGCACAGCCAGAAGAGGAGGGGCCTAAGCCCCTCCTTTTTCTTAGGAAACAAAAAAAAGAACAAGAATTACTATAAACCCTGTGAGGGTGTGTTATAGTAGATGTACGGTCAACTAAACCAGTAAAGGAGAAAATTATGGGTATTGATCTTGACAAGATGCGGCAAAAACATTCCGCTCTTACTAGCAGGGGGGGTGACTCCTCCGACAACTTTTGGAAGCCAGAAGAAGGCACACACCAGCTACGACTTGTGTGTCCTCCCAACGGCGATCCTTTCTTTGAGGCGTACTACCACTACGGCATGGGAGCCGAGGGCAAAACTACTGTCCTCAGTCCTCGTACCAACGGCGACGCCGACCCCATCGCAGAATGGGGAACAACTCTTTGGAACGAAGGCACCGACGGCTCCAAGGAAGCAGCCAAACGCTTTTGGCCGAAGATGCGAATCTTTGCTCCCATCGTCGTCCGTGGCGAAGAGGATAAGGGTGTTCGCTGGTGGGGCTTTTCCCGCACCACCTATCAGGCTCTACTTGACGTAGTGCTTGACCCCGAGTACGGTGACATTACGGACACCGAAAAGGGAACGGATCTGCGTATTGACTATGGCAAGAAGTCTGGTCAGCAGTTCCCAACTACGGACGTTCGTCCGATGCGTCGCACCAGCAAGCTCGCCAAGACTGAAGAAGAGGTCAACACTCTTCTGGAGAGCATTAAGGTTGCCGACGATATTTTTGAGGTAGCCACTTACGAGGAATGCGAAAAGGTTCTCAACGAGACCCTTGGCGATACCGATACCACTACAACTGGTTCGGAGACTACTCGCTACAATAATGCCAACACCACCACCAAGCCTGATATCAGCCTTGAAGGTGTGTCGGACATTGAGACGGCGTTTGATGATTTGCTGTCTTAGTTGACCAGCACCCGCAGGGGGGCACGGGGTTACAGGTGCCCCTCCCTATGGAAATGGAGTTTAAATGGCTACTAGGTCTGGAAACAGCCTTGTAAATGATTTGCGCAGCGAATTAAACAAGGCAGCCAAAGAGAATGTTGCTTATGATCTGCACGGGGACAACCCCACAGATGTAAAGACTTGGATTCCTACCGGCTCAACGCTTTTGGATTATCTTATATCCAACAAACGAAACGGTGGAATCCCAGTGGGCAAGCTCACTACGATTGCTGGTGAATCTGCCAGCGGCAAGAGCCTTGTCGTGACTCAGATCCTAGCCAACTGCCAGAAGATGGGAGGGCTCGCTGTATATATTGATACAGAAAACGCAGCCTCACCAGATTTTATGGAACAGTTAGGACTTGACACAAAGAACAATTTTATGTATGTTCAGCCCGGCACGATTGAGGAAGTCTTTGAGAACATTGAGCGCCTCATTGGACTCATCAGGGAGAAGGCACCCACCAAACTTGTTTGTATTGTTTGGGACAGCGTTGCTGGCACACCAGTCAAGGCCGAGATTGAAGGGGACTACGACCCTAACAGCCGTATCGGACTGACAGCCAAGGCTCTAGCCAAAGGCATGCGAAAAGTAACGGAGACTCTTGGCAGGGAGCAGATTGCTCTGGTCTTTACCAACCAGTTGAAAACCAACATCGGCGTGATGTTTGGTGACAACCGTGTTGAGCCCGGCGGTAAGGCTTTGCCCTACCATGCCTCTGCTCGCATCTGGCTGACCCAGCACAAGAGCAAAGCCAACGGAGAAATCCGGAACGCAAAGAAACAGATCATTGGATTCCACACGAGTGCGAAGACCATGAAGTCTCGCTTCGGTCCATCGCCTCGCACTTGTGAGTTTGATGTGTTGTTTGATTTGGCCAACGACCGAGTGGGCATCGCCGACGAGAGTTCCTGGCTTAGTGCCATCGGCGGAACACCGGGCTGTGTTCGTAGCGGTGCGTGGTATACTATTAATGTTGACGGGGAAGATAAGAAATTCCAAAGCAAGGACTTTCCGAAACTTCTGGAAGACGAGAACTTTAAGAAAAGAGTTCTTGACATTCTGGAAGATGAGTGTAGAATAGGAAAGAAGCAGTAAGCTTCCCCGGAGAAACAGCATGAAACGATTGCTGATCATTGATGGACAAAACATGTTCATCCGCAACTATGTTATGTCCCCTCAACTGGATGCCAACGGCAACCCCATCGGAGGGTTGACAGGTTTCTTGCGCTCTCTTCAAAAGGAGATACGCCGAGCCAAACCTGACCGAGTTGTGGTAGCCTGGGAAGGTCCCGGCGGCTCCCAAGCACGCAGGGAAAAAAATAAAAACTATAAGGTGGGACGCAAAGCCCCCAAGCTCAACAGGGAATACGAGTTCTCCACCCCCGAACAAGAGCGGGAAAATAAATACGAGCAGGTCATTCGCCTCACAGAATATCTGGACAACCTTCCGGTGCTCCAGCTTGCTGTGGAAAGTGTGGAAGCCGACGATGTGATTGCGTGGCTGTGTCACTGCAACGAGTTTACGGACTGGCAAAAATTAATCATCTCCTCCGACAAAGATTTTATTCAATTGTGTGACGACAAAACGGTTCTTATCCGCCCCGGTAAGAACGAGGAAGTCCTCAACAAGAACAAGGTGATAGAACAATATAAAATCCATCCTCGCAACTTTGCGTGGGCTCGTGCTATCGTGGGAGACAAATCTGATAACCTTGAAGGGGTAAAAGGTTTGGGACTGGCTACAGTTTCTAAAAGATTTTCCTTCCTTTCAGAAAATAAAGACTATACACTAACCGACATTTTAACGCACGCAAAAAAGAATAAAAATAAAGTCAAGGCATTTCAAAAAGTTGCGGAAAATGAAGAAATTATCGCCTCAAATTATGAAATTATGCA
>JGI25133J35611_10000162_pt1 | contig 37862 bp, 49 predicted proteins | sample ETNvirenome_6_85_FD_35611 | JGI IMG/M metagenome (IMG submission 35611) | reverse complement strand
TATTGCGTAGTGTTATCTCGTCTAGTCGAGACTGAGCAGGTATATTAATCTGCAAAGTTTGTGACCTGTCGGCAGGAAACTCAGCGTCTACTATAGGATTACCTACCATTGAAGGGGCCGTATACTGTGCGCCCAACATAGGGAAAGTTATTTGTTGTTCTCCACTGTTAATCAATACAAATAATGAAGCAATGAATCCCAGAGCAACTGTACTTAAAGATACTATAACAATCTTACCGCCACCCATATAGATACCACCGGGAAGTGGAACTCTAAAATTCCAGAACCGTGGTAACTTGGTTGCCAGATTTGGAATACTGAACTTCATGTCCGGGGTATCGAATTTCTTATCCTTCATTGCCCTTCCCTCCTATCTTTGCCTTCAATTCATCTGACATAATTCCCACTATCGCTGCTGCTGCCGATGTTACAGGCAGTGAAAATATGGATAGCGCTAATAGGATTACATCAAGGTGCGGTGCTACCTCTGCTGGCTTACTTGTCACTTTGTAAACAATCAAAACTCCCAAAGTAACGAAAGCCATAAAAAGAGGTCCAACTAAAATTATGACTAAAAATTGGCTACCTGTAATTACAGTCTTCTGGGCTGCACCAAGTTCTACTATTTCTGCTTTCGCATCTAGTAACTCCTTTTCTAATTCAGTTTCTCTTGAGGTTGTCATTCAAGTTTACACTCAAGTCGCTGCCGTAAATTCTTTAGGGGTGTACGATAGTGAAGCTATGCCATGCTTGTTAGCACGGTTGAGTATGCCGTTGCCCATCTTGTTCACTTCAAACACCTGCCACTTGGCATCGTCATCTATGTTCTCGTCCATAGCCTCAACGTAGGCTCTTGCAAGAGCCCTTGTTGCTGAGTCTAGAACAACACTCTTAGTCGCTCCACCCTCAACTGCTACGCTGATTGTTACATCACCTGTTGCCATATCTTTCTCCTATACGTCCGTTGCACCTGAATATTCAGACCTAGTTTTTAACCATGCGTATGACTGTCCCAATAAACTATTTCCATCAGTTTTTATCTGTGTTTCAGTAAATTGAGTAGCAGTATCTGGTACATTCCATGTCTTGATTTCAACGTGCTGATTACCAGCATCTCTGGCAGCTTTATCGTGATGCACTTCAGCTATGATATGTACAGGAGAATGACCTAACTTATCCTGTACTACACGAACAATACGATGGTAAGCATTAGTATGTACCCCACCATCTAAACCTGTATAAGACTTTTGTAATGCCATATAAATCTCCTAGTCTGTTGACCCCATTCTAAAGGCCATTACGTTTATGTCATAAGTATTTGCTGCCATTGCAACTTTAATAGCATCAGCAGCCATAGAATATGTTCTGGCATCTGCACTACTACTGTTACTGGTTGATACCACATTAACGGTAGTCTCAGAACCACCGGGAGCAACCACTATTAAGTCTGTAAATGCAATTGATGATGACCCATCTTTCAAACCAGCTACGAGTAACATAATTCCAACTCTTATTCCTGCAAACCTTGTTGCTGTATAAATAGTTGTTGCACTTGTTGAAACATCAGCAGTAGAAACAACATCTATTTTTGCTTTCTCATTAGAGTTCTGATAACCAAGAGAAAGTTCTCCCTCAAGGCTAGTAACTTCTGCTGCATGTAAAGCCGACTTAGTGTAGTCAGTACCACTTAAATTCATATTAATGCCGACATCTCCAGCAGCATTTAGCGTCATATGCTGACTGCCCCAAGCAGTAGAAGTACCGCCTCTCAGATGTAGTAAATTACCATCGACATAAAATCCGGGGGGATAATTCACATCAGAATCACCATCCAAAAAATGGACATAGCCATCGGCATTAGAAGACTCAAATTTAGCTATAGTATTTGTAGTTCCACTATCAACATAGAAAGTGTTATTGACAGTAACAGTCCCATCAAACCTAGTCGCCCCAGCGTCTACCCAGAGGGCGTAGTTAGATGTTTCTCCTTCTGATGGAGCATCCTTGATGTATACAGTAGATGCGTTAGTTAATGTGGCTCCTGCTCCTGTGATAGTCGGCTTTGCAAAATAAGCAGATGCGAATATAGGATGTGTAGTCGCTCCATCAGAATGTTCTCCAATCGTACCTGCAACCCACAAATTCGCTGCTATTGAGTTTCCTGAGGGGTCGAGAGTGTCCGAAATCTGTAACCCTGCTGCTGAACCTGACGCTGCCGTTCCGTTAAGATATGCATGAACAGAATCGTGGTCGCTTCCACCAAGACCAATATGTCCAGTACCACCATTTAGCATAAATGAATGTGTTGCACCATTGCTTTCAATCCTGAAGTCAACATCAGAACTACCCTCATTGAAAACTGCCCCACCATTTGCTTCAAAAACACCGCTAGAATGAATTTTTACTCGCTCTGTTAGTGCAGAATTAGTACCTGTTGCAAAGCTGAGTCCTTGCGCCCCTCCTGCACCATCATCAACGCCACTGATAGCTGCTGCTACATTTGTTCCCTCTGACCAACCGATAGAGTTAGAGTATTCATGAGTAGTTTGTGCAGCCCTGAATACCAATCCGTAATTGGCATAGGCAGTCGCAATACTGGCGTCCTGAGTATTTGACGTACTCTGTATATTTTCTGCTGTTGTTATATGACCAGACCCTGAAGTCTGGAGAACGATACCGTCATCACCGTCTATAGTTAATGCACCTGCTGCGGTAGACCATGTGGCAGCAGCAGCGGATGTAAGTGTTAAAGCCCCTGAACTAGTAGACCAAGTAGCTGCACCTGCTGATGTAATAGTGATGGGATTGCCAGCAAGAGTTGCTCCAGTTGTACCATCATGAGTAATAGTAAAGTCATTATCAGCACCCATGTTGAAAACAGCACTATCAGAATTAAGAGTGAGGTCATCAGTAAGTGTTAAGTCTGTAAACTGGGGGCTATCTCCTGTACCAACTCCGATAGAAGTTCTGAGAGTAGCACCGCTTTCAGCTACAGGGTCAGTAGTTCCATCTCCAACTATCATCTCTCCATCAGCAAGAACCGCCATTGCCGTGATTGCACTTGCACCAGAACCCAGAAGAACGCCGCCGTCTGTGAGGGTCGATACTCCAGTACCACCATGAGCAACTCCAACATCAGTAGCTTCCCATGTGCCAGAACTTATAGTTCCCAAGGTTGTAATAACACTTCCAGTAACTATATTAGTACCAGCAATCGTGATAGCGTCAGCTTCTAACGTACCGTCAAAGTAAGCATCTTTAAACTCAAGAGCATCAGTTCCCAAGTCCACAATATTATTAGTAGATGGGGTTAAAGCTCCATCAGTTAGTGTTAATTGATTCTCATTACCAGCATAGAAATGAATCTCGTCAGCAGTTTCAAAATCAATTTTAGTCTGGTCATCCTCACCGATTTTTACATCAGCCTCAAGGATACTAGCAACACCTGTTATAGCCCCACCGTCAATACTGACAGTCCCATCAATCAATACAGCAGAACCAGTTGCAGGTTCTATATTGATAGCAGCACCTGAGTCTAATGTTAGAACTCCTGCTGAATCAATATCTACTGTACCGTCTGCTGTTATCTGTATGTTGGCTGCTGCAGCAGCATCATCAACTGTTACAAGGGAGAAGGCCCCATTAGTAGTAGCAGTCATAGTTACAGTATCACTTGCAGTTGGAGTAAAGGTTATTACATCGTCAGTTATAACCGTAGTTCCAATAGTAAAATCTGTAGTAGCGTCTACGGTTCCTGCAAATAATACGTTTGCACCAGTAAATGTAGCAGCAGCAGTAGTACCTGATTTAATTATCAGGTCACCGCTATTGTTAGTAGCAGAACCAAAGGTAGTGCCACCGTCTTTAAAGAATACGTCCCCACCATCAGCATCAAGATTGATGTCACCAGCCACATCCATAGTCATGTCAGTAGCACCACCAGATGTATTACTTATAGTAAATACATCAACGATGCTTCCACCTACAGCAACACCCCATCTAATCTCACTATCTTCTGATGCAGCAGATGCACTAATTAACTTAACGGTCATCCTTGCTACTTCAGTTGTATTACTACTAGCATCGTCCATGTAGTACCTGAAGAACATCTCGTCATTGTCAGCACCAGTACCACGCAACCCACGATAGTGAACTATATCGTTATCAGCATTGTTAGTGTGGTTAGCAAACACAGCAGCAGGAACGGTATTGCCTTCATTGTTCCTGACATCAATCATCTTTAGGCTGATTTCATCAGCCCACTTCCTGTACCTGACTGATGTACCAGATGTAATCTTTACATCATACTGGTCTTCATCAGCCTCGTTAAACGACCAGAAGCCATCACTATTAGTAGTAGTAGAGGCTTCTTCGGCTGCGTCTGATACCTGTAACAGTTGGACGGTAGCTCCATTAAGAGCATCACCGTCATCCTGAAATACATACCCCGAAAAGTATACTGTCATATTACCCTCCCATGTGAGAGTGATCTCTGTAAGCTAATGCCTCAGAGATATAATAGTTTGGGTCTTGTTGCAAATCAACATCTTCAATAAATATTAGGTGTACACCTAACCCAATCATCTGTTGTTTATTCACCATACTTCTGCTTTCATTATCTTTTCCTGCTTCATAAGCATGCATCAACCCAGTTACGTTAATTGCTAAATCTCTAGGATTAATAAACCTAAATGCTATTCCATCATCAGGATTTATAGAGTATAAAAAATCCTGATTGTGTCTCCTTCCCATAGATTGTAAAACACTAAAGACTATCCATTCAGGATAAGTTCCTTCCCACCATCCCGGTACTTGTGGAGTTGTCACTCAAGTATAACCGCCCAGTCTAAGTCTTGGTCAGCAGCTCCACCAATTGCATAGAGTGTGTTAAGTGCGACAGAACCACCTAGATCACGGAAGTTAATTTCCAAACTATCATTAGCAGATAGTTCATAACCCAGAGTACTAGCAACAGCAGAATGCCCAAAGTAAACAACATTACCGTTGCCTGTTCTTGCAGATACTTTGATCCACAGTACTCTACTGTTAGCGTCTGGAGCACCAGTAGCTGCCGATAAAGCAGCGGAACTTGTACCAACCCTTGTTCTATTAGCGTGAAATATCATGGCTCTACCAAGTTAACTGTAGATGAACCACGTTCATCGTATCCAGTTCCTTCTATACCACTAGCAGACACTACGTCTACATAGTAGTTACGTGTACCACCTGAATCATCTCTAAAAGTAAACTCTACTAAAGTAGTTGACTCTATCGCAGATACTAAAGAAGAGCGTAAATCTTTTGATGACTTTCCTTTATATGCTTTATTAAGATTTATCCTAGCTTGATGTCCCCACTTGGCAGGAAGTTTCTTGCGAAACTCTAGTGTCATAGACACTACATCAGGAGACTTTAGTTTATTGGTAAGACCTGATGCTCTTGCAAATGTTATCTTGAACTTAATAGACCTAAATGTAACACCAGCTCCTGATGCAAACTGATAAGTAGTTATACCATCAGAAGTAATTGTTCCCAAAGTTGAGTATGATTCAGAATAATCTGTTGCATATTCAACTCTTACTGTTTCATCACTTGATGCATCCTGTACTTCTATCTTTAGTTTTAAAGCAAGTTTATCTACTTCAGATTGTCCCGCATTAACCCAAGGAGTTTCATGGACACCTGATTCTGAATAAGCAAAGTTACTGACCTCTGATGGATTAATGATGTCAGAAGGCATAGTCATGTAATATACCCTGTCATTAAATCCCCACCACATTCGATAATCATCATATGAATTATTGACTGAGATTGAATCTATCCCACGACCTGCTGTAGAAGCTAGCCATTTAGTTTCCCATCCTCTTTCATCATACCCAAGAATAGAACTGTAACCTGTATCCGAATCAATTACATCTGATCCTTGATGGCTAGACCATTGGTATGGAATAGAATCTCCCGATGTAATTGAAGGGGCAGTAGTAGCATCTACTGCTGCTAACAATTCATTATGAGTAGCTTCCATATGCTTGATAGAGCCACGTTTATCAGACGGAAGCCCATCATCTCTATCCGGCCCCATGATGGTAACTACTGCTGCGTTAGCACCATTAATGTATTTATATATTCCTAACCCTGAAGGAACATAAACACTATCTCTCCATCTCATAGCACCTTTACCAGCATCTGGATGAAAAGGTAAAAACAATTGTGTCTCTACAAACTTAGCGTTAGCAGCATCATGAGCAAACAGCCCCTTCTTAGTGCTGACATATATGATTGGTTCGCCACCTGTATCTCTAGCAACAAACATACCTGTGACATATCCATTAGGTAATGGAATTTTTGCATCATTAGTTTCTGACCCAATAGTATAAGACCACCACAATTGTCCTGTATGGTCTATTCCCCACAACCTATCGTCCCATACAGCTAGAAACTTGGCATCAGTTCCATCATTAGTCCAACTTGTACCATTAGAAGAATAGGAATAACCAGAACCATTGGAGTCATAGTGTGCAAATACCAGATATGTAGTGCCATTAGTTGCTGTCCAAGTAATCGTATCTGTTACTTTATCTGGAATGTTTGCACTTATCTCTGATCCCCAAGTATCAGAGGTATTGTTGTACTTATATAACTTGGGATTTTCTGATCCTGTACCATTCCATACTGCATATACCTCATCACTTAATTCACCTATTGCACCAACCTGATTAGCTGATAGCCCATGAGATACTGATGCTGTCTGTATAGCAAGTCCTCCCATGACTAGATGGTTCTTATAACGTAATTGGCAAGTAGACCACCACGCTCTACCTACATCTCCAGAACCTTCCATTCGGTTAACACCGATCCCACCTTGAAAATCAGACCAAGCAATAATAGATGTGCGAGTCTGTGAATCTTTAGTAGTGTCACCAATAATTATCTTGCCCGGGTATATAGAAGCGAGAGAACTTTGTACAGGCTGAACTAACGGATAGTAAACTCCATTAAGAGATATCTCATTATTAGCAGTTACTTTAGCAACCATAGGTGCACACCTATTCTACCAATCTAATATCAGTTAAAAATGGAATCTGTCTTTTAGCCTGTTGAGACATACCCATCCAGAATCCTGCCATGTTATTTTTATTATCAGGATCAGTTGCAGGACCACCAGAAGCTGACGCAAATGCTAAAGCAGTAGCTCTAGCAATAATATATTGTTCATCTAACTCAGAGGTGTCTGTATCAGCAGTAAGCAAAGCTGGCTTATCTCCCCCTACAATCTTTAATAGATTATATCTAGCAAGCCCATGGGTATAGTGATCAATGATTACATCTTTCTCTTGTTTATCTATCTTCCATAGATTTCTGGGCAACTTATCCCATTGTGCTGAATCATTCTTAACTACACTAATATCATCTAACCAGACTGTACAAGCCCCTAAATCAGAATCGTACTCCAAACCTACAGAGATGATCTCTGTGTCGCTCTCTGGGTTCGACAGAGCCACTCTACAGAATGTCCATGTGTCTATTGATAAGGCAGGAACATTAAGAGTCTCTAATGGAGATGCACAGTTAGCAGTATTATCTAAAAGAATCTTTAGGTTTCCCGCAGATGTTGCAACGGAACTTCTAATCCAAAATTCTATGTAGTCATATTCACTAATATCTTTACTGGTAATTGAGTCAGTAACTATATCTCCAGCACTAGCACCATCCGCAATAGCAATCCTATTACTAGCAGTACCTTGCTTCTTCATCTTGGTATCAGCAGTAACTTCAAAGTCAGAGTCTACGTTCTCATCCATAACACTATTACATGATAGAAGTCGTACATAGTCTACCTTGGATCGGTAGTAAAGATTTTGAATCATGGAAAGACCAGAAGGTATATCAAACCTCTGTGTCTTTCCATCTGTGTGTAGAGCTAAACTTTCTACTGGATCATAGGCATGACCAGTAGCATCTAAGATAGATTGATTAATAAAGTCTTCTACCCTTAGAGGTGGATATATATCATCCCATAACTCATATGTATCATTAGCTACAGTTGTCTGTGCAAATGCAGGAGATACAGTTAATGTAGTTGTGCTAGCCACATAGTCAGATACCCTACTAATCTCTACTGTAGATGCAGAGACATCATTAAATACCACCCACTTGCCTATGTGGTTATCATCACCACCAACTAGAGTATTGTCTACTATTGTAGTAGTAGACCCAGTTCCACTAGCAGATGATACTTGAGTAGCACCAAGGTTATACCCAATGGACTGACGTAGTTGAGCCCTTGTGCGACCTTGAACTATAGCCATTGGTTACACCTCTATTTCTTAGGTTTCTTTTTCTTAGGCGGTCTTCCTACTTGTTTACCGTAAGTACCTTTACCTTTAGGCATTATCTTCTGACTCCAACTCTTCTTGATCTAACTGTTTTTCAAGTTCTGCTATTTTATTATCCTTCTCACCAAGAACTCTACCAAGAGTATTTAGTTGTAATTCAAGGTTAGTAACCTGATTTACTTTCTGCTGTAATGTCATTCTAATATCTTCATCAGTAACTGAAATTTCTGTGGTCATAGATGTCCTCCTTATCGTAGACCTTTGTAGTATATTTTATTGTTACTACTTTCTTTACGTTTGTTCCTATTAACTCTAATTTGTTCTAGGATTCTTCCTATTTCTTTTCTCTGTTCTGGAGTTGGAGCTGGCTTGTTGTGTCTCATCCTCACATCAGTCAGCCATCTATCAAACGCATTGCCCACCATTTCTTCAATGTGAGCCTTAGATGTTTGGTCATCAACCAGAACTCTAAACTGTTGCTTCCTATTAGTAACTTCATCATGTACTAGAAACTGGTACTCAAATATCTGACCACCAGTTTCATAGTTATACCCAACAGGGACAACTCTTTTATGAGTTACCCCCGGTGGAGTCCATAGTTCTGTTTCTTTAGGAGTGGCTACCATTAACCTATGTTAGCTTTTACGAGTCCGTATTCGCCAGATACACCAGCAATCGGCCCCATAACTGCCACTACAGTTCCTTCATCATCTGCGTCAGAGTCAAGAACTTCAATGGCTCCATCCACACCCTGAGATACAACTAACTGTGTACCAATTCCCGGTGTGCCATCAATCAAGGCTGTTGTAAACCCTTTATCACAAAGCCATCCGTAGTATGTATCTGCGATATCAACACAAGCCCAACCTAACGGAGCATTGTCTATATCGTTGTAATCGTGAATCTCTACTTCTTTATGGGGATTTTCATATATTCCTACCTGCTGAGAAGTTGTTATCGCAGTTGCAAGTCCATCTTCTTCATCAAGTGTTATGACACATCCTGTCGCACTGGATACTGCTGTATTACTTTTAATCCTGTACATGTGACCTTCTTCTTCAACATCGTTGAAAATAAGCCAACCGTCTTTGTACTGGTTTAGTGTAATAGTCAATGAACCTGACAGAGTTACTGTGGTTGCTCCTGCTGAAGCAGCAGTTACTGCTAAGTCAACTTGATGAGCAGCAGTTCCTGCCATACCATCTACCAATACACCTGCGGTAATAGCTTCACCAGCTTGAACATATACAAACTCTCTATCGAAAATCTGCATACGAGTACCCAGTTTATGTTTCTGGGCAGAAGTGGTTACTTTTTCCCATCCATATTTTCCCATTATTGATTGTGGAAACGACATTACTAACCTCCTTAAAGGTTACTTATTTACAGGGTTTACCCCTGCGACCAACCGTTATAAATTTTCTGAATAGCCACGGTCAATCGTTACAACTATTCAGTTCCCTGATGCGTTTTCATATGAACACGCAATCTTGATAGTGCACCTGACTTAGTAAGTGCAGATACCTGTTCGCCACATTCTTGACAGTCTACAGTTTCCTGTGGCTCTGCCTTAACTGGCTCTGTAGGTAATTCTACATGTACTTTATTAGCAATGCACCACTTGCATTCACAAGTATCGCCCGGTAGGAATGGGAACATCCCTAGCCTAGCCTTTTTTAATACATAATCGGGACTTCCCGGCACGCCCTTTATAGCAGAGCCAACCGGGAAGGTTTCTTCCCCATCGACATTCAGACCCGGAGTATGGCGATATAGAGTTGTCTTGGGTTGCCACTCATCAATGTATTCCCAAGAATACCCAATTGCTACCAACTCGTTTCTCATCCTCTGTCTGTCACTTAAATTAACCATCTAGTCCTCCAAATAGGTGTACACCTAAACTAGATTAACTTGTTGCAGGAGCAGAAGCATCATAAGTAAGTGGTGCTCCTCTACTGTCATCAAGTTCAAATACGCCATAGTCAGCAGTCATAACCAGTTCAGTAGCTCTAAGAGAAGCATCTCTTTGTCGCTCAGTTCTAGTATCTACAGACTTCAGTACAGCAAGTGCAGACTTATCAGCTATAACACCGATAGCATCATCACTACTATCTACTGAAAGGTTTCCATCTTCAAATATTGGAACACCATTTAGTGGTCGTAGCCCACTCCAGAAGTTACCAAGCAAATCTTCAGACCACCCATTAGGTACAGGGTAAGTTGTAGATGCTGTAACAGCAGTAGCAGCTATCTGATATACGGCATTAGGATGGTGGAGTATATATGTCTGTGAGCCAAACTTGTTAGCTTTACTGTAGGCAATTGCTCCAGCAATCTTAGCAAGAGTTACTGCTCCACCAGCTACACCAAGTGTTGTTCCACCATTCAGTCCAGAGTACAGAGCATGTACATCTGTATCTTTCTTTCGTGCCATACCATCACCAAGCTGTCTTCCAACAATGCTCATAACATTGTCAGCTGCTTGTCTGACTAGCTTGTCAGTCAGTATTACTTTAGCCCCAACCTCAGATGCCGTGAGGTCAACTGTAGTCATACCAATATCTTCCTCGTCAATTATGTCTTGACCATCAGTCAAGTCACTCATAGACATCTGACCTACCTTTGGTACGGTCACTTGCTTTGCCCCTTTGGGCAAGTCGAATGACTCTATAAGAGCCATTGCTGGAGCGTTGTGCTCCTCTGTGTACCTCGCTGAAGCGAGTATTATTCTCTGGGCATTTTCTAGATTCCCAGTTGTAGCTGTTTGTGCCATCGGTTATAACCTCCTTTGGCTATTCCATACCCATTGCTCTTCTCGCCGCAGCAACAGCATTGGCTGATCGATCACCAGCATTATACCGATCTAACCAGTTTCCGTCATTAGATGCAACCTCTGGTGCTCCCTGAGAGTTGTCAAATTGCTGTGCTGGGACTTGTCCTTTTCGTAATTCTTGTAGTTCAGTTTCCATTTTTCTTCTTTGCTGTATTTCATTAGCAAGAGATTCCATAATCTCTGGAGTCTCTGCCTGTTTAAGTACATTTAAATCAGTAATCTGAAGCTCGTATTTAGTTGCCAACTGTTCTGCCACTTGTTGTTTAGCAGTTATCATTTGTCCATAATTATTTGCTTGTCTAACAAGGTCTTGTTGTGCGGTTTGGCTTTGAACATATTGCTGTGCCTGTTTGAAAGCATCTTCAGGAGAAGCTCCTTGAGCTTCAAACTGCTTTTGTACCTCTTGTTGTTGTCGTTGTACCGCAGCTCTCTGTCTAACCTGTTCATACTCAGCTGCTTGTCTTTGCAATTGTTGTAATTGCTCTGGGCTTAACTGTGGTTGAGTAGGCTGTTCAGGTGTTGGTTGTGGCTGTGGTGTAGATTCAGATGGTGTTACAGGTGGTGCTTCAGGAGTTTCTGTAGCTACAGGTTCTTCTGTAGTAGTTTCAGCTACAGGCTCTGATATGTCTACATCAGGTACACTATTTAATCTATCTACCTCTGCAATTAAAGGATTTATCTCAGGTTGAAATCCTTCATCTGCAACCTCAGTCGTAGGTTCAGGTGCTGCTACTGGTGCTTCTACTTGTGGTTCTTCACTTGGTGTTACCATAATGACCTCCTATCTATATGGTGCTTGTCTATATGACGATGGGGGTCGCCCATACAACCCTTCATAATACGACCCATTAACTGGATGCGTTGGAAGATTCTCAAACCATTTTATAACAATACGATCTAACTCTCCTTGTCCAGACATAAGTATAGAATATCTATTATTTTTTCTTACTAATTCCATTGTTTTAACAATAGCCTGAATTGTGAAATTGGAATTATCACTAGATCGCATTAAAGCACGAGTCTGTGTATTTTCAGATAAATACTTATCCCATACTTCTGAAGCTGACATTCCTAATCTTGCAAGTTGATTAGCATGTGCCTGATCCAATAAAGTTAATCTATGGTAAAACTCATCCTGTATTGGTTGTCCAGTTTCAGGATCATACTTAATACCATCTTGGAAATAACCTGCCTCATCTAATTGTTGTAAGCCTACATAATATTCTTGTACAAGAAAGTTATGATTATCATTTAGAAAAGTTCTTGATTGATTATATTTAGTATATCTAGCTAATAACCCACCTGATTCTTTTGCCTCTTCATCGTCCCATTGAGAAGTGAAATCCTCCCACTCTGCATCAAACGTAGTCCAATTTGTTTTACCTGTAACAGGGTCTGCATGTTTTTTTCTTATCTCGTTATAATGCCATGATGCCCATTTAAGTGGTTGCTCAGACCTTTTCGGCATTTCTTGTAGATTGGAAACAACCCATCCAGAAAGAGGATTTACTTTATATTTCTCGTCAATAAGTTCTAGGGTTTTATTATGTTGTTGATTTATAGAAGATAAGGAATCTCTAAATGCTTTCGGCTCCCATGGTTTTTTAGTCCCCATAGGAAACCAAACATTATCATCACTAAATAAACTGTCTTTTGTATACTGCTCTACGATAACGTCTTCTTTTAATTTCTTTTTATATCCAGCTTCCTGTACATCGTACATCCATTTAGCACCATCATCATAATAAGTTTCATATCCCTCTTGTCTTCTTAGTGCCTTTTCATTTTGGACTCTAGCATTTTCAGGAGCATTTAATATTATTAGTTTTGCTTCTTCACCTAACTCAGTATCGTTTTGTACATCTTCCCAAGAGTTATATTCTTTGCCAAGTTTTTCTAATAACTTTGGTCTAACATTAATTACCATCTTGTCATTTAAATCTTTACCAGATGAGGCTTTTAAATTCAGTCCAGTAGCTCCCTGTATAGCTAAAGCAGTCCCACCTAACTTAGACTCTTCTGTTGGAAAAATATCTGCAACTGTAGTTCCGGGAGCAAGAATAGGACTCCTTGAAGTTCCTAAAGTAGGAAGCCCTTTATCTCCTATGCTTCTTACAACTAACCCAGTAAGTAATTGACCAAATCCGATAGGAAGACCTAGATCATGTACACCCTGTAATATTCTCTGTGGTATACCGTATTGGTCTATTTTTCTTCCACGGAAATCTTCACCAAATATTTGAGTTGCTATAGCACTAGGCGTAGTTCCTAACCTTGATCCTAGCGATCCTATTACTGGTACTTGGTATTTTGAATCAAACGTCCTAAAGACAGTATCGTACTGGTTCAGCATATCTAGTGATACATTATCTCCATCTCGTCCTGCAACAGGAATATCTGGTGCTAACCATTGATTGGCATATGAATATGGATATACACGATTTGCTATTCCTTCTGGAACACCTACTGCACCAAGTAAATCTCCTACACGATTACGACCTGTATCTATATCTATAGGAAGCAATCTTCCTTTTGGTAATGACTCACCAGTAGTAGCACGATGAATCATTTCTGCCATCATGTACATAGAAAGCATTGCCCCAATATTTCTCGATAACCAAAATGCTTTATCTTCCCCACTAAACATTCCGAACATTTGTCTATGAAAAGTTTCTTGTTCATTTACAGAGAACATAAATCTTTTTAAGAAAGATTTAGTGTTACCCCTAATAACACTTTGAGACTCAGGAATAACAGACCAGTTCTTGTTTGCTCTCTTGGCTGCGATTCCCATTATCTGATCAGGGGTTAAATCATTATATCTGTTTGCCTTCATAACCATAGGAATAATATTGTGTCTATAGTCATTATATATAGCTACTGGGTATACACCCTCAAATAATCCTTCTTGAAACATACGGTTAAGTGTCTTTGCAAGACCGGCAACTTTTTTAGGAGCTACCTTCCATCCTTGCTCTTTCATTAGTTCCGATACAGCTTCTTCCGTCAAAGCTATTCCGTCATCTGATTTAATAAATATAGTATTGTCTTGAAGGTTTAATCCTACTTGTCTTGATCTTTGATTGTTAAATCCCTTAAGGGCAGGATCTGAAAACCATTCAGTATTATCTAACATCATTTCAAAGAGTTCATCTCTGTATTTTTTAGATACAAAAGCTCTTCCTATATCAAATACATTTTTAGGAACACGGAGTGTATGACCAAATGCTTGAGCTAGTTCAGGAACTGCCTGACCCAAACCTATATTCCCTCTAGTTAAATCTCGTAGTGTGTAATAAGAAGATTCCAAAGTTGTTGAAGGGCCGGAGTAAATAGCCCTAGAAGCAAAGTCTACTTGCTGAAATAAACTACCAAATAAATCTATAGTCTTAGGAATAAATATTAAATTATCAATAGATACTTCTGGGTCTAATCCTGTAAGTTTTTTCACTAATGGTATTTTATGTTTTGCTCTGGCAAATTTTTCAATAACATTTTGATCACCAAAGAATTGCTTCATACCTTTTAAGGTTTCTGGATGAAACATCCATACTTTCTCTAATCGTTCTGGAGTTGCAGTTTGTGGATTAACTCTTCCAGTAGCTTCATCTACTAACTTAGGATGATTGCCTAATAGTTTAGGTGTTATATAAGATTTCTCTCCTTGAAAGGCAGGACCTCCTTCTACAAACTCTTCCCATCCATCCTTTTTAAGTCTTTCAAATTCATCTGTTGAAATTCCATTCTTTGATTTAAGAATAAAGTCAGCCTGATTTACACTAGGGTCTTTTAATATATTTAGAAGTTCAGTTTCCATCCTTACTTTTAATCCTAGCTTGGATGAAAACATAGCCTGTTCATAAGGATTCCATCGTATTGGTTTCAATCCCATTGACATCATTTTCTGAATATCAGCTTCTTCCTTTCCAATCGTAGTCCTTCTACTAAATTGTATGGATTGAGTTCTTCCTATTCTTTGAGCATTGTTATATGCAGTAACTCTTTTATGAAAATCATCCCAATCTAAATTTTCTGGAACAAATCCTCTGTAAAAATACTGTTCAGTATCAGTACCAAGTTCACCAAAATCCTTTAGCTTTATTCCACCATTGGCTCTAAGAGTTTGTTCCATGTCAGTTAAAGCTCTTAGATTATGGTACTGCTTCCACACTAAGTCATACTTGTCTCCATATCTTAAAGCCATCTGTTCTACATTAGGTAACCATTTTTTATCGTGTAATGCGTAATACAATAATCTAAGATCACCCGGCTCGTAAGCTGTACCAAGGGCTTCTAAAGTAGGACGATAGCTACCATCAACTTCTTTAAACCAACCTAACTCTTCTAATTCTCTTGTTCCATTACGGATAACATGTGTAGCAAAATCAGCATGAGAATTTACTGACCCTTCATATAAACGAGCAATAGTTTTAAATGGAGCTGCCACTCCACCCTTTCTTACTAATCCTTTAATCCAAGCACGTATACCATCTCTTGATGCTATTTCATCAGGAGCTGCCATATCTCTCCATACTTTTCTAGCTTGATCAAATATGTATCCTTCAACTTGATTCAATCCTTGTACCCAAGGACTTACCTTAGAGAAGTCAGCATCTGGTGGTGCTAAAGTTGGAGTGTCTGGTGGTGGCGGTGGAGCATCAGGAGTAGAAGGAACATCAGGTTTCTTTCCTGTTGTTACACGCCACCTTGGAACACCGGGTGTTCCAGCAGGAAGCACTCCCCTTGCTGGAGCACGATTATCTATAAATCTAGAAAGTTCAGCTTCATATTGAACTCCATGCCAATTCTTTTTAGTTGGAGTTAACGGCACTCCTATTTCAGGAACAAGCTCGTTGTTAACTTCATCAAGTTTCATGTAAGTATTACGCCACTCGTCCCATATATTATCTACACGAGTCGTTTGGCTTTCTTGAATTTGATCAAAAAAATGTTTTTGTAATCCTGCAAAGTCATCTAATGTAAGTGTGACTTCAGAAGCTGTTCCAAGGATACGAGCTTCAGGTTTTTCCATAGTAGGTGTTGGTTGTGAAGATGGTCTGTTGGCTCTCCATGCTTCAAAATTTGGAGAAGGAATACCGTCATACTCTAGTAATGTACTTTCGCCAAATTCAGCAGCATCATCTGCCCTAGCCTCCATATTAATTGCATCAGACATTCTAATTTCATCAGGAGTTAATCCTTGATTTGAAAATTCTCTTGTAAGAGTCCTATATTCTGCTGCTGCTACAGGGTCTCCAAATGGTGTATCCATTGGCATAGCCCCAAACTGTTCATTTTTATATTCAATAAGGTCAATGTATCTTTGTCCTTGAGGAGTAGATAACCATATTTTACTTGCAGGTTTGTTTTTTATAGATGCGTCAATTAATCGTTGGCGTTCTGGTGATACTGGAACATCTTTAGATATTAATTTTGGTTCTGGAATATTTTTAGCCCATGTAAATTTAGGTGCAGTAAATGTAAATTCTTGTTGTCCGGGTAGAGTATCTATATATTCAAATACTTTATTCCTACTAGATTGAGACTTATTACCAAACATAGACTGAGCAACCTCGTCACTCCATCGTTTAATCCACATCCTATGTCCGGGATTCTTAGTATCGAACTCAACCCCTTTTTGTCTGACCGCTAATAATTTATCTATAAATCCCTGTGCATTTTCAGGAATATCTTTAGTGAAAGGAGACAAGTCCTGTATCTCTTTTCCTATAGCTATCCTTGGTTCAAAGAATTGTCCAGTAGCTGCCTCTTCTGTTCTTGTTACCATAGGACGTAACGGTTTTCTTGGCTTACCAGTAGGAGAAGTGAAGCTAGGCATTGGATCAGTTTCTACCCAAGAGTAAGAAGGCTCATCTGCTTGTCGGGTCATGAAGTCTATACCCGGCATTCCTTCAACAGGTTTTCCAAACGGATTAAGAATATCTTGTTGATACTCAAGTGGTAATGCTTGTTGATAACCACCAAACACAAAGTCTTCTCCAAATGGCGGAGGGTCTGGAGGTGGTGGGAAAGATGGCAATGCAAACTCTTGCTCATCTATACCAGAACCAAATCTTTCCCAAACACCCGGATCCCAATCTGCTCTTGTTTGTACTGGTCTTCCTAATTGATCTAAAGGCATAGTGTCTCTTGGAATGTTCGGTGTTCCAAGGGTATGGTAAAAGTCAGGAATAGAAGCATCTGGAAAAACTGAAGATACTTGTTCCATTGGTATCTGAAAAGGTGGAGCTTGTTCTGGGACAATAGGAGCTATAGCACTTGGTGGGGGAATATCACCCGCTTTTTTAAAAATTTGCTTTCCAATAGATGCTGTCCCCCCAAGTGCAATTTCTGCACCAGCCTCACCTAAAGCCTCTTTCCACCATTCTATTTCTTCAGCTTGCTTAGCAGCTCGATACGCAGCCTCGTTTCTTTCTAAATTACCAAGAAACCATGGAGCACCACCGCCTCTCTCTTCCAGTAAATCTCTACGTTCTCCTATTCCCGGTTCTGCAAATATTGAAGAACCAACCGCTCCACCAGTTAGAGGTCGCATTACATCCTGATATGCTTCTATTGCGGGCGTAATCCCTTCCCCAACTGCTCCCAACATTTGCTTTGGAGAATACGTTCCATCCTCTCCGGGTTCACCCATTCTTTCTCTGAACCTTGGGTCTACATCTAATATGTCTTTTGTGCCACCCCTTGTCCTGATAGCTAAAGCTATAGGATTATCGTAAGTAACATCTTCTACGATGCCTCTACCAATTGTCTGTCCAACATCTAATACATTACTACCTACATTCTTCCAGTAATCTTTACTCCAAAGAGTAGGATCACCAACACTAAGTTGAGAGTTGTAATCAGTTAAGGCAGCATTAATTGTAGAAGTATCTGCAGGAAGTTGTGCTCCCCACTTCTCAATTAAATGAGGGAAGCGTGTAGTAGCTCTTGTCCATACTGCTTGGATTTCTTCAGGAGTTGCCATAGGTGTACACCTATTGGTACATAAATCGAGTTGACGGATTAAATCTACGTGAACCACCACCGGGTCTTAATGATGGGCTTAAAGATGAATACCTTTCAGTCCAAGGCTGTTGTTCTAAAAAGTCTACAAAAGTTGTGGGGGATTCTACCCCTTGCCTTACATCACTACCAAGAACACCTTGATACTGATTCCAGATATTTCCAGATTGACTTCCCCAGTACTGCTGTTGTGCAGGACCCATTCCTTGTCCGGGAGCAAAAGCTCCCGAACTAAAATATGCCAGTGATGGGTCAGACTCCAGTTGATAGTCAGCCCATGACATTCCTAAGAAGTCATCCCATTCATTTGCCATTTAGGTGTGCACCTATGCCATTGTTCTCATAGTATCTAGGTAAGACAAGAATGTTCCCGGAGCATCTCCAGCTGCCTGTGCTCTAGCTGAATATAAATCATATAGGTTACCAAGTGCTCTTTGTCTTGATTGTGCACCATACCCTACACCACCACCATACCTTGCAGCTGCCATAGCAAGTGCATTTCTTCTAGCATCTTCACCTGTTAAATAACTTTGTATCTGAGCTTGTTGATCAGTTAACGGAGTATTCATTTGTCCTACTGCTTGGGATGCAGCAACTGCGGATGCCCAATCAGAACCCATAGTACCTGCTGTTGGAGAGTATCCAGAAAATTCTCCCGGTTGACCTGATAGTAAGTATCTACCATATGCTGGAGTAAATCCCATGCGAGCAGTATTCTGGAACTGTGGCAAACCTGCGTAATCACCTAGCTGTGCAATCCTTGCAGCTTGAAACCAAGATTGAGGATCACCTGCAAAAGTTTGTGTTACTTGAGGAGACAGAACTCCTGTAGGCATAGCTCCAAAATTTACTCCAGTTGGACCTGCTCCACTATAATTAAATCCAGTTCCCATAAAATCGCCAATTGCCATGACATACTCCTTTAACTAAACCATTGATTAAATGGTAATGGGTTAGATGTTAGCCGATTTAAACTTCCTGCTAAANCACTTTGATTATTATTACCTATATTAGGTGGTTGAGTAAATAGATTTGACATACCGGGGATAGTCCAACCGGGCAACGATATAGGTGTTGCTTGAGGAATAGTCCCCGGACTCTCTGATAAGCTCTGAACTACTGTATCTATTTCTGCTTCTTTCTGTTTATAGTTTGCCATGAACTGTCTTTTGTCGAGAAGGTTAGGGTCATCGTTTTCTCCCTGATATACAAATCCTCCGCTAACATCATCACCTATCCATACATAAACAGATTTGCCTTCCAATATCTGGTCACCCTCACTAGGATTTGCCAACTCTCTTTTATAACTATATGTAGCTCCCGGGTTTCTAGGATCAGTAATATTCATATTACCTTGCCCCGGTAACGTGGGCGTGTATCTCCATCTTCCCCCAGCAGGGCTATCTAAAGTAGGGTTATCCCTTTCTACTACAGGCTGTGCTTTATGATAAGGATTATACGTAGCAGCATGTGTAGCTATAGTTGCTCCCTGTGGGTTTACGGCTGAAGTCTTATACTCATCAGGTATCTCTGCATATACCTTGGCATATTCATCTAATACTACTGGTGGTGGTGGCTGTGCAGGTCCCCAATTTCCTTTATCATCCCACTTATAGAGATTATTTGATGGAGTCTCATCAGAAAAAAGCTGTGGAGGTATATTTGATGCTAAAAGATCAGTTAAAGAACTATTAGGTGTTGCATATTGTAAGAAATCTTCTTGCATATCTATCCTACTCCTTCAGTTCCAGATGGTACATATCCTTCATCTTCTGCTGAAATCCTTCTATCGTCTATCCATGCAGCAAATCCACCTACTGGTTTTCCTTTGCCTGCTACATCAGCTTCATATACGTCATATAGTCTACCAAGATATGCCCTCATTTGGTCAGAACCATATCCCTCTCCAGCTCCCATTGCAGTAGCTACCATATTAAGTATATTTGTTTTTGCTGCATCACCTTGCATCAAACTCTGCATAAACCCTAATCGTCTTCCCATTGGATCATCAGCATCTATGCCACCAAATCCATAAGGATCAGAAGCTAATTGTGATGCCTGTACAAGAGTGTTCCAATCCTGACTAGCATCACGACCTTCCTTGGATGGTATCCATTCATGGAACGGAACTGACTGACCGTCAGCTAATGTTCCACTTAATAAAAATTCACCATAAGCTGGTCTTAGTCCGTATCGTCTTGCATCCCATAGTACAGGATTATAAGCATCCTTCCCCATTTCCTGTGCTCTTAATATGTCCCATTGTTCAGTAGGGGTTTTCCCAAATAAGTGAGATGTACTTGGCATTGATTCAGTAATATTAGCCATTGCCGTAGTTCCAGATCCCGCTACATTCTTACGCCATACATTATGCAGTTTGTTGAATGACCATATATTATTGTCAAGTGTATATGAGTTTTCAACTTCACCTTCATTTTGTAATGTTAACGTACCTGCATCCCATAGTTTTACTTCTTCTCCCGGTCTACTTGGATTACTTATGTTGTATAGAGTCTGTGTATTTGGATCAATAAATTGTTGAACTACTGTTCCATCTCCCAGTGTTAACATGTCCGTCATATTTCCAAAAGCTCTTGTTCTGATTGCATCAGTAACAGAGTTGTATTTTTCAGTCCCAAATTCTATTAATGAACCTTCAGATTCTGATGTCGCAGTTGGGGCTGAAGGAACTGAAGGAATTGGAGCGACTCCTTTTTCCGATTCCTTAATAGTGGCCAGTAAAGTATCTGTGACATTTGGGTCAGTAAGATTAGCTGGTGCCGACATAGCAGGACCAATATTACGTGACATAGTTTCAGGGGAGAAGAAAGTTTCTGGATTATATATTATCTCTGGTGATGTAAGGTCAGTACTACCCACATGCTCTACTTTAGCAGCATCCCTATAGGCTTCTTCCAATGTAGCATTAGGATCAGCTATATAAGAAACTGGTTCATATAAACCACCATCATACATAGCTCCCTCTTGCGTCTGCCACCATGAAGAATCATCCACTTCTTTTTGTTTAACCATTCTGTTAACAGAGTTTTTTAAAGCAAGTGTTCTAACACCAAAACTATTAGCATAAGCCTCTATAATATCTTGTTGGCTTAGATTACCCATTCCACTTACAACCTGCTGATCCGCAGTAGTAGTTGCATAATCGGTTTCATTAAGAACTGCTTGAGCAGCAGACTCTATCTTTATAGTGTCATCACTAGGAGTTAAGTCTGTAAGTATAGCCTGTGCCAGTGCACCTGATGCATCTTCGCTTGCAGCCATATTGGCAAGCATAGGATCACCAGTAGTATCCATGACCATCTGCCATATATCTCCTTCAGGCATTTCGGGAGGATTATCCATAGGGAAATCAATAGGTTCTACTTTTACTGGTTGCCCAGTTTCTGCAATATTTAATATATCTTCAGGAGAAGAAAATCCTTGCATAACCAAATCAGGTAACATGCCAAACATTTCAGACACACTAAAACCTTTAGCCATTCTATCCTCCCGGTCCAACTAATCCTAATTGTTGTAATCTCTGAGCTTCATTCATAGCTCCGGGTCTTGGTTGTCCGGGTGGAACTACCGGCCCTGCCTGCGGTGTTGGTACAGGCGGTGGTACTCCAGCCATTGCTGGAGGCATTACACCGGGAGGTGGCATAGGTGGTAATGGCGGTGGCGGCGGAGCACCCGGAGGCATCGGAGGCAATGCACCAGCGGATGGGGCTGGCGGCACCCCGCCACCAAGATTATCCGCTAACATCTTAGCTTTACTCAAGAGCATAGCGGTTAGTTCTCCTGCATAAAACTCTGCAAGGTCATCTCTACCTTGTCGTTGAGCTGCCTGATACAGAGTCCATAGCCCAGCTTCTGGAAGTGTTCGTTCAGCAATCTGTTCTTTAATTGTGTCTTCTAACTGATCTGCATCCTGAACTCCAAGTATATTATCCCTGATCCATAGATCAGGCATTAATGGAGTCTGTCCTTCTCTGGCTATTTGAGCCATGGAATACTTAGACATATCATCCTGTGGCAACCTTGGCATTAAGGATACCTCTACATCACCAGCACTTCTCACAATCTCTGGGGTTATCTCCTCAGAAAAATACATCCTGTAATTATCTCGTCCTGATAATTCCATAGCAGAGAATGCACCTGTTGCATACTGCTCACATAACAAACGACAGATTTGTCTATATGCATGTTCTAGTGCAATTACTCTGGGAGACAATACAGTCTCCACTCCTTGTCTCAATGTGTTGATTGCAAATCCTGATAATTGAAACTGAAGTTCTCCATATACGGAATGGGGTATAGAACCTCGTTGCATCTCGCCTGACACCATACCCATATAAGCACCAGTTTCTCTGGCAACTTCCATAAGTCCAAGAGGCTCTATGTTTTCTCCCTGTGCCAGAGATATTTCAGTTCCCTCTTTGTATGGGTCTTCTTCTAGTGTCTTCTGACCATCTCTAGAAGTTATCTTGATTCCTTGCTTGCGTGATCTTGCGGTCATCTCAAGCATTACACTCATCATGAAGTTATGCTTTTCGTATAACTCTCGTGTGGATTTAAAAATAGATTCCCCATAATCTTCTACGGTATCTTCTATTGATGACCACTCTAATGATTGTATTAATGGGTTAGCACCTACCGGCCCAAGGAATACTGGTACACATTTACTACCATGCTTGGTTCTTTTCTTAATGATCCTATCTGGTATAACTACATAGTTATCTTCACGATCATAAAAGTCATAGACATCTATTCCGTCACCATCTGTTCTCTGGCTACCAAGTTTTACATTGTACTGAGATTCTATTTCTGACTTAGTCTTTTTAACCTTGTAACAAGCCCAAGCAAGACCATCACCATCTACTCCCCAGTATGTATGCATCGGATCCCATGGTGTGACATCTATATGTGTAGTGTCATCTGCATTTTTTACAAGCAAGGCACGACCTGCATACCAACCTCGTAGGGTAGCGTACCAACCAAGCTGACTCTGTAAGTCAGGCATTAGCTTTTCTACTAATCTTTCATTGGCAGCTCGTAGAGCACCAATGATAAATCGTTCCTTCTTATTGTTTTCTTCTCTGGAGTTGCGAGGGTTTCCGTTTATCGGAATACGAACAACAAGCTCTGCATCTGATAACCAAGAGATTATCTTGTCTGCATATGTCTGGGGTTCGTTAGATGTGTACGATTGATAACCATCACCAGCATCGTATGGCGTTAACCTATACAGATTGTGGTCTGTGTCCATGCGATCACGCAATGGTTCGGTGACATCGTGGTGATCTTCTACGAGTCTTATAATGTCTTCAACTTTTCTTCTAGCCACCTACCACCTCTTTACTTTTATGAATGAGTTGTTGCGTAAATGACCGTACCCAAACCTATCTACTAAGCCATACACCACAGCTTTTACTCCGTGATTATATTTATCTTCTGGGGACTCGCCAACTATATTACCATCTCGATCTGTTCTCCAGCGATATGCTTGGGTTTGTCCTGTAAATGGATTTGGTTCTGCCCCAAACTCTGACAGAATCCCACGACAACTTGGATTAAATATTACTTTAGGTACATTGGAAATAGGATCAGGTTTCAAAAAAGACTTCAGTCTTTCAGTACCTTCATTGATTCTAACTTTCTGAGCAGCAAGATATATACCAGTTTCCTCTAGCCATATTTCTGCTGGGGCAGACATAGCCTGATGCTGGTATCCAGCTATGTCGATTACCCCACCTTGGACATCTTTCCACCATGGTCTGGACTTTGCAATGTCGATCATTTCTGTTGTGATGAGGTTTTGTTCGTATATCTCGTCTATTACACATATCTGACCATTGATATCCTGTACTACTTCTACTGCATANCCACCGGCATAGCCGGGGTCTATCCATAAATACACAGGATCACCTACCGACCACTTGGCTTCATCACTAATATGTATGTCAGGTCTGAACTCTCCGAATACTAATCCCTGTGGCGGTGTAGGTATACCCTCAATACGCTCCATAAAGAAGTCATCAGAGGCTACAGCCTTTAGTCTTAGTATCTCAGGATCATCCTTACCACCGGGATACAGGTACTGATTGGAATAACTAGGCAATGAAAAGGACTGTTCTTCCTCTCCACCATGTTGCCATTGCTGATATAACTGCGGATACCACCCCAATGAACCTTCAAATGTACCACCAAGGAACATCCAACCTCGTTTAGGTGCACACCTACCTCTCATTCTGTGGAAGGTTTCAAGGTCTAACTGACTAGCTTCACACCCAATAATGCCATCTGGTGCTCTCATAGCCAGAGTTCTGGGGTCTTTAGCCGACTTAGTCTCTATCCTAGTACCATCAGCAAGTATGATCCTACCGGGATCTACTCGTTTGGTTACCTCAGACAGTATCCCTAGAGCTGCAAAGTCCTGTGTCAGGTACTCAAATTCAGCCCTAGTCCTTTCATAGTCAGCGGCTACGAGCCAGTATAAACCTGATTCATCTGTCTCTAGGAATCTAGATACCAGATACTTGGAAGCAACCATGGATTTCCCAGCTTGCTCACCGCCAGCTACGAGGATAAATCTCTTTCGGCTGTTAAGTATTGGTGATTGTTTTTCAGTAGGGGTAAAGTCTAACTTGGAAAATAAATATTCCGTTACATCAGGACTCGCTGTTGTCATCAGATTCCCTCTTCCTTGAGAGTATCTTTTCTACCTCGTCTATAGCGTTCTTCTTTGCGTCCACAGTCTCAGTATCTTCTTCTACTTTTTCTGTTTGTTTACGCCAACGCTTGAGTTCAGAGAGTAGCTCTTTCGCCTCCGATACATCTCCCTTGTTGTTGCGGTTAAACTCTGGAATGAATGCGTTCATCATGCTGAGTAATAGCACAGGGTTGTCTTTCGGACTCTGTGACTTAACTCTTTCCAATGCCAAGTCTTGAAGGTATTCCTTGAATACCTGATAGGCTTCAAGTTTTTTATCTTTGAAACCATACAGGTTGTCCTGCTCCCACCTGTACACAGATGATCTTGCTACCCCCGCAGCTAGTGCAGCTGTGCGAACAGTACCACATTCTCCGTAAGCGGATATGAATGCATCCTGTATGGCTATAGTCTCGTCTTTAGTTCTCGACATTAAGTATCACTCTGTAGAACGTCCTTGGCTAACGCAATAATACCAGCCACACAGCCAACTGTCACCTCTGTCATTCCTTTTAACATTCCAACGAAAGCTATGATGCCAAGCAATATGATGCTTAGAAATATCTGGGGTCTTAGTTTTCCTATGAATCGTTCCATATGTTTATCTTCATTTCTATTAAATCTGTATTGAGTTGGATTTTGCATCCTAGTATTCTAACAGTACTAGTATGTTTCACCTATACCCCCTTAAGGGGGGGTATATAAGGTGAAACAAATAGCTGTATATCTATTATGTTTCAACGAAACAACTAGAAATTTCACTGAAACAAAGCTAGAAATTTCATCATGTTTCATGAAACAGCAGCTGCCTTTAGCGAAAAAATTCTGTCATGGGTATAAGCTAAGATATTAATACATTCTTAAGCCATACCCCCTCTAGATAATGCCACTTTGTCCTAGCCCCTATTTCCTATCCTTTTCCCCTCTTCTTTTCACCTTGTCAAGCCCTCTATCCATGACTAGCCGATAGCCTTTTTTCTAGTGTCTTACAGTCAAGGGGTAATACTTCCATTCATGATATTTGACATTAGCTAGCAACAGGTAGAAACTAGCTATGTTGATAAATTTAATTTGATAAGGAGGAAAACAGGAAATAACCACATATCAACAGCATAGAAATTTAGAAATTGTTAGAAATTAGTAATTCAGGAGTAGATAAGTATGAATGAGCTAGTCACAAATGTAATTGATGAATTGATGAACGATTCGACCGAATATGAACTCTCCATATTGGCTGAGTTCGGATACTAAGAAACAATCTATAAATCAGGAGAAATTAAATGAGATACGACACGACAAAAAGAAACATTAACTGGAACGGATTTAATGAGGCTAAACAGTACATAGAAAAGAGAGCCAAGGTAGACGAGTTTGGCAATGGAGAGTGCAAAATTATGCATAACACCAGAGCCGAATTGATATCGCCTAATTTCCTATCTGGAGGGAAGGTGGGCATTGTCTTACATTGGACGGAAATATACTCAATTCGCAAACATCATGATGTAGGAAATGAGTTCCCTCATTCCGTTATTCAATTGGATTCTGGAGGACATAGAACAGTAACCACAAAAGATAGGATTAATCGATTCCTTCCGTTAGGTTATCGGCTCTTCCAAAAGGATTGGAATTGGTACATTGATACACCCTCTGGGACTATCGATTTTGTTGATGGAATGGAGATCAAATTAGAAAGCTTTTAATCGCTGAAAAACTATACGAATTAGGTGTACACCTTGGAGGAAGTGTACACCTGAAAAACCTAGCTAATAAACATACAAGTCGCCCAAAAATAACAGGAGTTTTAAGACTTATGAAAACAGTAAACCATAAAGAATATACATCGGCTAATACTGGTGAATGGTGGAGAGATACGTTAGATCAGGATGAAGCAGTCGTGACGTTATTTGGATGTGAAATACACGTAGTTAACGGTAAATTCTGCATCTTCAAACAGGGTAAGAATGCTAGTGGTAACGAGGAGTTACATGCAGTCGGATCAGTAGAGGAGATAAGGGAATATAGCAAGAGTCTAGATACGGCGGTGAAGTACCTAATTAAAGAAGTATTTGGAGAGGAGTTATAAAAGTAGATATAAGCCAGTTAAATTAATTACATAATCAGGAGACAAAATGAGTACCAAAACAGATAACTTCCAGATGGAACAGGTAGCCAAGCAATTAGGAGAAAAGATACAGGAGATTTACCCCTCTGATATGTGGGGATCAGACGAGTTAATAGTTATGGATGTAGANCAGACCAATGACCATGGATACGCCTCAAATTGTGCGACTATCCTATGGGAATGCCCTATGGAAAACCCATGGACATATGATCTGGATGGGCAGCTCCAGAGTTGGGTTGATGAGAGATTCAATTGGATAAAAAACAAGGACTGGAAACAAAGATTCTGGATCGAGGCGTATAGCAGTTGGATGTTAACAGTTAGATTGGAAAGAAATTAATAGATATAAATCAGTACAAATTAAGAGGTAGATATGAATAACAAATTAACAGCTAATGACGTAATCGAAAGAGCCAACATGATTCAGCCACGAGGAGAGCATGAAAAATTGGTGGTATCTAAGAGACAAAGTTATGGACGTACCCTCTATGATCCTGAGAACAGGGTGGCTCACTATTTTCTGCGATTACAGGGTGGGAAAACATTGACCAGAGATACCTTAGAAATAGCATTTAAATTGGGGTTCTACCCTGAGATAAAACAGGAGGAAATAACATTCGAATAACGAGGGACAAACAACCAAATCATTTACATAATCAGGAGACAAATTTAATGACAAACGAAACATATATTTTTGAGTCACCTTGGATCGATGCTGAAGGCTTAATGCCTTACCGAATAGTGGCATACAAAAGAGAGTCCTACCCCTATCCAGAGAGGGCTTATGTAACCCATATAGAGGTTGATCCCAGAGATGATAGAAATGTGGGCCGATACAAGATACATGGCAACTATGAAATGTCGCATGATGAAGCTATCAAAGATGCAATGGAAAGATACCAAGAAAAGGTAGGTAAATAGATGACAGAAAACAAAGGTGATCGATACAGAATGAATCTCAAGATTTGGAAGGGTAAAAAAATAGAAGTACAACCTGACCTGATACCTACTGATGCAGTAACAACTAAACCTATGGTTATTACGGACAATATCTTTGATCCTAAAGTAGGACTATTCCATAAAGTTATGTTCAATTGTGGTACTGGTGGCGTGGTATTTATGAGTGTTCTTGATTCACAAGTGAAGGAGTAAATAGATGAAGCATTCTAGAAAATTTCAACAAAAGGTTTGGGAATTAGGATTGGTTAAAGGAGACCAAATGAGTATTGAAAATACGTGTCGTGTATGTGGTGAAACTATGTATGGTGGTGGAGCATATGGAGCTTGCGATAAATGCACTAAGAAGGCTGTAAACAAGGCAGTTAAAGAGAGTAAATACATGAGCAATGAAAAGCTAAGAAAAGAAGTGGGCATATGTTTGAATCACAAGTCTGTTGATGGGATGGCAGAACGGATCACCAAGGTGTATCCGAATGTGACTCACGTAAAAATAAGAGGGGTGAATTGCGTAGCTTGTAACGACCTAGTTTAACTAGGTGTACACCTGTAAAAATTAATAGCTTCATATCCCTGAGTTTGACATCACTCTCAGGGATATGTTATAAATCTATAGCTTGTCTATCTGGACAAGTCCAATGAATGGATAGGAGAACAAAAAGTTATGAAGAGACAGTTAAGTTCTACGATTAAGTATCCCACCAGATGCTTCAATCATGTGGGGATTTCAAAAGCATGGGTGGCATGCTTTGTGAAGGGATGCTTGGTGAGAGGTAAACACATGCATTGTGAGGATAGGCATAGTTGTACAGGCATTACAAAGGGGGTGAAGTAATGCCTAAGACAAATAAATTAAGCGATTCAAAATTAGTAGAGGAGATTGCAGATATGGTTACACCAACCAAGAACGAGAAAGTACTAGCACCAGAGATGCCTGAGACTGAGGAGAAGGTAGCGGAGACACCCACCCCTGAGTCAAAGGCATCAAAGGGCAATAAAGGTAAGGGTAAGCAGTCTATACCAGTAATACCCAACCCTATTCTAGAGCCGTCCTCATTGAAGGGCAAGATAGATAGGATGTTTACCGATAAGAAGTTAGAAGAAGAGAAGAGACTTACTAACCTAGCCAACATCACCTTGAGAAGATTGTGTGACAGAGTGGGAGATAAAGAAGGGTTAGACTTAGTTAATATGGGTGAGTGGTACGTAGTTGTTACGCTCACTACCCCTAGTACCTTGGGTGGCAACACTAAAAGAGACTTCACCACCAAGGGATTCTATTGCCCAAGTGTAACCAACGGACAATGGTTAATCATCGATGATGATGGGGTACAACGCAAAGGCAAAGAGCTTGCCATATCTTACTGGGATTTACAGGACTTATCCGCAGATGAACTGTTCAACTTCATAGTCCATGAGACTATCCATTTGTACAACGATCTCAAGGGCACACCTGACTGTTCCAAGAACGGTACACACAAACAGCTATTCGTTGATACTTGTGTCCAGACTGATTGGATTGAAGCCGTAGAGGTGGGTGGCTATGTCAAGTACTCATCCCAGATCAGTGATAAGGGTAAGGCGAAAGTTAAAGCCCTCAAGATTAAAGCGCCCACGATTGGCAAGATCAGAGCACCCAAGAAAGCCAAAGCAAAGAGAGTCAATCTCGTGTGCAACCAATGCGAACTCAGGGTCATGGTTCCAACTGGAAGATACGAGAATGGTAAGGCTGACCTAGACTGCCTCTGCTTGGGATCAGACAATCCAGTAAGGATGGTAGCTGAAATTAAAAACGGTTAGAACTATTGTGTTTCATGCCACCCCCCTTAAGGGGGGGATGGCTGAAACACCTATCTATTTAATCAATTAGGAGAAGGTGTACACCTATGTCATTCGGAATAACATCAGACCAACTATTTAAACAACAAACCCCTGTAAGTATTTCCCTCGCTCGTGATCTAGCAATTAGCTATCTCGTCTTAGCAGAGAAGCATGGCAAATTAGATTGGGCACACCCCTCTCAGACCAACGCATTTAAGAGAGAGTTAACTGACTTCATTCTAGAGAAGCTAACCCTCATGGACTCTGAGTTACATGAGACATTCGACCCTCGTCTAGACCACCCCTTAAACCAGACCTTTGTCAGGGATACCTACCCTGTGCAGAGGGAGCGTGTACAAGACGAGCACTACCACATCCAAACCACATTAGCTGACCTATCTTTTAAGCCCTTGATTCGGATGAGCAAAGAGGATAAGAGATTCCTTACTTGGGCAATCAATCAATACGTACCTGATGACCCATCACATCCTTACTGCGATGACAAGTCACTCCCTTTCTTTATGAAGAGTTATGTTCTTGATGTCCTCTGGTGGGCATTAGGGTCTAACAGATTGAGTAGTGGTGCAAGTATATCTCTAGCTAGAATCGAGGCTCTATTAATAGAAGGAGAAGAATAGATGAAGCACCAGAAGAACAGTCCAATTAAAAGAAAACTGGAAAGTAAAGATTTTATACCTTTGGAAGATAGTCTTTCTAATATTCAGGATTTAGCTTTTCAGATTATACAAGAGGTTCGAGAAGTTCGACAGGAAAGAAAAACATGGGTCAGCGTTTTATACCATGAGGGTCTTTCACAAGAAGAGATAGCTAAAGTGTTGAATACAAGTCAATCGTCAGTATCTAGGATTTTGATGGAAGAATCAGAAGGAGAATAATAGTATGAGTAACGGCGAACACCCTTTGGAAAAGACACACATATGGGGAGAAAGTGGATGGGAAGAACCCCACGATTGGTCGATTGAATATGACTCTAGGTACGAACTGTATTCAGTATATGCATTCGGAGTCTGGGGTAGGAACTCTTTACTGGAAGGACAGATAAAGAAAGTTTTTAAAGATAACTTTTATACGGAAGAGGAAGCAACGAAAGTCTACCCTCAAGCATCCGTAGGTTACATCGATCCGAACAATACCTTTAACCACCTACCCGACTACGAGATGACGGCTAGAGAAGAAGAAAAATACTTTGACCCAAGAGAGGACTACTAATGGATAAGAAGAACCTATTAAATTCTATTGACGATGACTCAAAGCTAAAGGATTTGCATGAACACTACGAGGGTGCTCACCTAGTGTATCAGGCATTGAAGAGGGTGAAGTATCTTATCTATTGTGCACAGGAACAACCACCATCCTGTTCCGTTTCTTTACGTGACCACTTAAAGAACGAGGACTTCACCCTTATTAATGGCATTGATGCTGTTATAGATCTTAATGCTCTCCTTGGAGTGGGGTGTATATCTCTGGGCGATACCCTTAAAGAATATTGTTACAGCAAGGCATGATGACCAGATCAGTTATTGCTATACCAAAAGAAAGTACATACCAGTGGTTGTTAGAGAAGCATTACGCAAGGCGTATACCCCAGATCGTATACGCCTATGGCGTGTTCGTTGATCAGGTGATGGTGGGGGTGTGCACCTATGGCATCCCAGCTTCACCTTCTCTAACCATGGGACTGTGCGGTGAACAGTACAAAGATATGGTAGTGGAACTCAATCGGCTCTGTCTGGTTGAGGGACACGACAAGAACCTTGCATCCTACTTTGTATCCCAGACCCTACGTATGTTGCCCTCTCCCTCTATCGTGGTGTCGTATGCTGACACATCTATGGGTCATGTCGGATATGTATATCAGGCAACCAACTTCCTGTACACAGGACTGTCAGCTAAACGCACAGAGTGGAGAGAGCTTGGACTTAACACGCACTCACGTACTGTCGTGGGTCATTACTCTCATGAAGAGAGAGTCAACAACCCTGATAGATTTGCCCAGATAGATAGACCCCAGAAGCATAGGTACGTGTACTTCATAGGTACACGTAAAGAAAAGAAGGAGTTAACCAATGCATTAAAGTATCCGACCTATCCCTACCCCAAGGGAACTACTATGAGGTATGACGATGGGGAAACGATACCTCAACAAATGACATTCTTATAGGAGAAATATATGTCTGAAATAATCCATGTCGTAGACGGAGAAATACAGGGATACCTTATATCAGAGGCTCAGTTCATAGAGTTCGAGGACATAAGACAGAGTGGTATGACTAACATGTTTGACGCACGAGCCGTAGCAGAACTGAGTGGTGGTGAACTTGAGATAGATGATGTCAGGTTGATCATGAAGAACTACGAGTTGTTGCATAAGCTATATCCCAATGTAAGAGGGGGTGCTGATGAAGAAGAATATGAATAGAGAGATGATTAGAAATCTCATAGAGTTTCAGCCCTCTATAACTAACGCACGTATCGCAGAAGTTACAGGGCTATCAAGACAACTGGTGTCTTACCATGCTCGTGGATTAAAGATACCAAGGAGCACACCCAATAGGACATGCTCGTTCTGCCACAACAGGATACAGCAGAGGAATAAGAGTGGACTATGCAAACGCTGTAGACCACTAGCATATTGTTTCGAGTACCAATGCAGTTACTGTGGAGAAGTCTGGGTTGCAGAGGGTAGGGATGCCTCGCAGAGAAGGTATCGTAAGAATCATTCCAAGTACCCTGAGTTAGATTTCTGTGGCAGTAAATGTTCAGGGCGTTATTTCTTTGAGCGGAAACATTCTTTGCCAGAGGTAAAGCGTACCTAATTGTCTTGACCAATCCATGCCTATTTGCTACCATGTATAGCCCTAGCTTGTATACATAAACAATAAGGAGGCTATGTAATATGCAAGTGTTAATTGTGACTTGTCCCATCTGCTCATGGGAGAGTCAAAAAAATGGTAGAGGGTGTAAGCACAAGGTGACGTACTACTCGTCATCGGTAGCAAGTAAGTTGGTGTCTAAAAACTTTTGGAAAGAACCTGTTAAGGGAATACATCCTGAAACTCTACGTAATAGTTTTAGAAATTCAGGTAGTGTGCATGGAGTAAAGATAGGTCGTGATGTGTTCTTTAGAATATCTGACCTGATCCTGATAGGTTATGAAGCAGACACAAGTAGATTGGATGATGTACCAAAGAGTGCCTATACATTTTTAGGCACAGGAGAACTACCAAAATCAACAGAAGAATTCATAAAGGAATTGTAAAGTATGGCTACATATAGCGGAGTGTTAAATAGAATAGATACCAAGCAAGGTAGGAATGGAAACTTCTTACGCATCGAATGCAAAGGCATGGACGGCAATGGTATGTGGTTCAGTTGTTTCGATAAGGTTGCTATGGCAATAATCCAACAGACAAATACAGGTACAGAAGTGGAGATCGAGTACTCGTCTACTCCTTGGATACAGGACGGAGTACAGAGAGGCATGAACCACAAGGTAGATGCCATCACTACCGCTGGGGTACAGGTTCAAGTAGGTGAACCTGTAGCATCTGCATCACCTAGTGGAATGTACGATTGGGCATCCAAACTAGACGTTGTTGGTAGGTCAATCATCAGGCAAAGTGCTTTGAAGAATGTAGAGGACAAGGATAGTAAGTCACCTGAAGAACTCTGGCGTTTAGCTAATATCTATGAGGACATTATCCTAGGTCGATTCAAACCAGAAAGTGATGGCGATCTGCTAGAGACATGGGACGAGTAACTTAAATCAAGTGGGGTAAGGTGTACACCTTACCCCTTACTGGAGAATGTAATGGAAGACAGAAAAGATATACCCTTGGCATTTATAAAAACACCTGTGAAGCAAAGTTACCAGAACTCCCCACCCCTTTGGCGTACAACAGAGATACCAAATATTTCCATGGTACAGGTAACTCCTGATAAGGGGTCAAGATACTATGAGGTTACAGATGATGATTCTACTTGGAGTGGTAAGTACACATCAGTAACTTCTTTGATTGGCAACACGCTGAGAAACTTTGGTATCGAAAGATGGAAAGAGAATTGGATCAGAGATCAATTGAAACGATACCAAGGTGAGACTCTTACCGATGACTTAGCGATTCAAATACTCACAGCTGCGGATAAAGAATTAAAGAGGTCGGCAGAGTTAGGGATTCATGTACATGATCTCATCGAACAGTTATTGCATGATCAAACAATAGAATTGAATGATCATACTGACCCTATCATCAGGGCGTGGCTCAAGTGGAGAGAGCGGTTCATTGAATGGGAACTGGTGGGTACTGAACTTGGAGTATTCAACGGAGAACACGATGAAGGATATGGTGGGCAAGTGGATGCGTTGTTTAGATGTGGCAATGAGTTCATGGTTGTAGATTGGAAGACATCTTCTGGATTGTATGATTCCTCTTACTTACAGGTGTCAGCTTATGCCAAAGCCATAGAGAGAATGAACCCTTACATGAGTAGGGTAAAGGCATGTGTTGTACGCTTGGTCAATGACTATCCTAAAACTAAGGATGGTAAGAAGGATCGTATGGCTGATAAGAAATTCAATGGTAGCTGTGAGTATGCAATGGTAGACACACATCATTGGGGTAAGACCTTTGATTACATGAGGGCAACTCTCTCTGGTACTAAGTCCAAGGTTGTTAAGGTCAAGCTCAATGACTGAGGGTGGAGAGTTCTGGAAGAAGCGGTATGAAGTTCTGAAAGAAGATTTCGATATGATACTCAGAGAGAATGCTGATTTATTCAGTACAGTCAGAGAGATAAAAGCACACACTACTCTTGGAGATATCATGTCAGCAATGACGGCTATAAAAGATTTAGCCGATAGGTTAGATGGGTGTACACCTAATAAAAGTACACCCGATAAACCACAAAAAGAAGGGGGTTACAAGTGGCAAGCATAGAACAACAAGGATCAGGATATAAAGTATCTTGGGAATCTAATAAGGTCGAGATGTATGTCCGTCACATCAAGGCTAGGAACTCAGGGTTCAAGGCAGAGGTATCTGTTCTCCTAGATGGGGAGTCAGTACACAGGAGCAACCCTGTACTGGATAGCACTAGTGGCATGGATAACTTTGCTCGTAAGTTAAACAAACGTAGATCACAGGATGACTATGGTCTTAACTGGGATCAGTTAGTAGAGGATTTATCTGGGATAGTAATCGATACCTACCGCAAGGGGGAGACAGAGCTTGCTCTATCTGATGTGGACTTAGATGAACAGTTAGCGTGGCGTGTGGATAATCTTCTGGTAGAAGGAGAGCCCAATCTTATATGGGCTGATGGTGGTACAGGCAAGTCAATGTTCTCCTTGTTCCTTAGTACTCTGGTACAACAGGGATACATGAGCAGTAAAGAACATGGACTTGTTGTCGAGCCGGGCAATGTACTTTACCTAGACTATGAGACTAAGCCTAAAGAGATAGCGACCAGAGCTAGAATGATTCATCGTGGTCTGGGACTAGAAGAACCACACGCTGCTAAGACTGCATCAAAGATTATCTACAGGAAGTGTGACTTCCCTTTGACTGCTGAAATAGATCGTGTCAGGGATATCATATTTAAAAGATCAGTAGACATGGTTGTTATAGATAGTATGGGCATGGCAGTTGGCGGTGAATTGGAATCGGCTGAAGAAGTCTTAGCATTCTTCAGGTCTGTACGTCAGCTAGGCAACATTACTTCTTTAATAGTTTCTCATAGCAACAGGCAAGGAACTATCTTTGGATCAGCTTACACTACTAACTCATGTCGTTCTGTGTGGGAAGCTAAGAAGTCTACGTCCAATGCCAATGGCATGGACTTTAACCTGTTCCATAGGAAAGCTAACAACATAGGGATACAGCCAGCTCAGTCTTGGGGGGTTGACTTCAAGGATAATATGGTGGTGTACACCAGAGGCGATGTGTTCGCTACGGAAGGGGTTGGGGAACTATCCTATCGTGATCTGGTCTATCGCATATTGAAGGACGAGGGTAGCAAGACAAAGGAATACCTGAAGGACTCCATCAAGTCTTTAAAGGGTGATCCACCTGAGAGGGTGGAACGTAATGTAGATACTGCGGTATCTAAACTGAAAGCCTCTGGAAAGATTCAAGAACTGGAAGGAGTATGCTCACTGGCACAAGCAGAAGAACAAGCTGATGAGCAAAGAAAAACATGGACAAAGCTATAGGTATAAGACAACTTCTTGTTGACTGTAACAATGCGGGCATAGAGATTAAACTCGATGGGGATTCCATCTTGGTAAGAGGCAACCAAGAACGGAGCGATCTCTATGCCCAAATCAAAGATCATAAAGATACGATTGTCTACGCTCTATCTAATATTCCTGATGCAGTAGAGACATATTATTTATCTCGACTGCGTAAAGGACAAAGGTATTTACAGAATTGTATGGAAGTTATTGAGCAACAGCCCGATAACAAAGANATGATAGATAAGCTAGTAAATAATCTAATCAAGTGGCAACTCTGGGATGATGAGTTGCGTAGGATTTATCCAGAATATAAAGGGTGTCCGCTTGAAAAAATAGGTGGATGTGACTTTGCCTATATACCAATTAAATGTCAGGAGTGTGCACATGGAAAGAAAAAGTATTGGAAGGAACAATAAACAACGAGGCAAAGTATACGAGAGGAAGGTCGCAGCTGCGTTGGGTGGGATAAGAAACATCAGTAATGATCAACCTCATACAGATGTAGAAACTAGCCATGCTGTATACGAGGTTAAGTCTACCCAGACCAAGCCACCTGAATGGTTACTCAAAGCTCTTGGACAACTGGAGCTAGCATCAGAAGAATCTAATAAGAAGAAGGGTGGTGTTGTTAAGGTATACACCAAGGGAACAAAGGCTCGTGCATTTCTAATTAAGGAGATTGACCTTGTGCCCTAAATGTAAAAGACATAACGGATGGGATGTCCGTGAGTATCCAGACAGATACCCACAGTGTGTGTACTGTGGGTATGAAGATTACTCCAAGCCATTTAAACGAAAGAGATATCTATCTAAAGGGTTAAAGTATTCAGCCCCTTATGTAGGTAAATGGAAAGCACTGGAAGACAAAGAAGCTATAGTCGAGATAGTAGCATCTAAGCGACACAACAAATCAGGGGGTGTTGATTATCTAATTGATTGTCCTATGTGCGGGATCCGAATGAGACAAGCAAAGAATCGTCAGTTCAGATTTACATGCAATAAAATGCATACAATTAAATTAGCAAGTACAAATGACGGTACATTAAAATGGATTTAACATTGTCACTAGGGCAAAACCAAACCAAGGTGGTACTTCCTTGTAAAATGTTTGCTTAATATTTCGCATACATTCTCCTGACTCGCCCAAATCCTGTGAACTTTGTTTGGTAGATGTTCCAGCAGGTGTGACGTTCTAAGCCCCACTGGTACTGAGGTATTGGTGGGGCTATTTACTCTTCTCTATGGGGCTCACAGCCCGCACGTAGCTATAAACTATTCTGTAAAGAGTATGCCTATTACGGCTGCAAAGAGAGAGCCAAGGGTAGCAAGACCTATNCCCATTAACCACCATTGATTAACTTCAAGTTTATCTAATCGAGACTCNATGTGTCTGATGTGGTTTTTTTCTAGACGATCTAATCTTTGAATAATTAGATCGTATGCTATGTCTGTTCTTGTTGGTTTCATTTAACCGTTTGTATTTTCTTTATCAACTTAGATGATGCAGATATTAACTTGCCTCGCTCTTGCTTGGTAAGTTTTCCATCCTTGCCTGTGTTCTGGACAAGAACTACAAACTTTACAAAGTCATCCATGAACTGAGAATACTTCATTGCCATCCGAATTGCTTTTAACATATTGCCTCCTATAGGTGTACACCTAAGTTATCTGATAAATACCGGCTCCTCTTGGACGCCATCATTAATCGTATTAGAATTTACAGATGAGTTGATAACCAGATCAGCACTATTGATATCACCATCATCACCAATACGAACATTCTGCAAAGTAAGAGTACC
>JGI25133J35611_10000154_pt1 | contig 38837 bp, 67 predicted proteins | sample ETNvirenome_6_85_FD_35611 | JGI IMG/M metagenome (IMG submission 35611) | reverse complement strand
AAGATGGCTTATAAAGAGCTGTTAAACCTAGTATTAAACCCTGAGTATGGGGATATTACTGACCCATCTGAAGGAACTGATTTGGTCATTCAATATGGCAAACCAGTAGGGGCTCAATTCCCACAGACTTCCATTACGCCACGTCGCAAGACGAGCCTTCTTTCTAAGGACGAGAATCAAACCCATGAGTGGCTTGATTCAATTCCAGAGATTTCGGAGCTTTTTGATCGCAAGACTCCTCAAGATGTTCAATCAATGTTGGACGAGTTTTTGCTTACTCAAGAAGATGCCGAAGGGGTTTCGAAGGAGTCGGAGCGCTACGTTGCCAAAACAGAAGGATCTGATGTCGATAAGGCATTCAGCGAGCTTCTGAACGGGTAACTGATACCCTCAACCGCAGGGAGGCACGGGTTTACAGGTGCCTCAATTTTTTTAAAAATAATTAAAAAAAATATTTTACATTTTCGAAAATGTTGGTATAATATAGATAATACCCGATAGTGGTCGAGGGTTAAAAAAAGATCACATTTAGAATAAAGGTGCACGTGCTACGGCAAACGCACCTTCCATGAAATGGCTATGGCCAAAGGAGAAGTATAATGGAGATTCTTAAGAAAGCGAATACTGGCGCTACTACCAGTGGTAAGAAGGCTAAGAAGGCTAAGAGCAATGTGAGAGTTCGAAAGGGCTTCAATAATAAAGGAACGATTGATCTCAATCAACTTCCCCCCTGCCAAATGAAATTTCAAGACGCGACGTTTTCACATTTCGAATGGCTAGAATTGCAATCAATTGATTTCAATTCTTCCAACTGGAAGAACATTGGTATCCGAGACGATAAAGATTATCAATCCCGTCGTGAGAGCTTTCAAGTCGCTTTCAGGCTGAATGGTTATGATATGACGGAATTTCCTCCGTGTATCTGTACCAATGGAGAGCCGATAGAAGGTCGTACTCGCATCGCCGCAGCGCAAAAGAACGGAGAAAAATGGATGCCCGTTGCAATATACACTCGCACCAAAACAGGTTTGCGCAATACTATAACAAACGGGCTGCGAGCTAACCAGAAGAAGCCACAATACAATTCTACTTTTGGTAATTTCGTCGCGTCAGGTGTTGAACTGATTCAAAAGGGTGTGCTTGCGAACACCGAGACAGCTGTTGATGATTGGCTCTATCATGACGTTGATATTAACCGCTCGTATGACAACCAGATCAACGGGATGGTTACAAAAATCCGTAACGCAATTTTAAGTCGAAGCCGCCAGGGTCAAGGGTTGATCTGGCATATGACGAAGGCAGAAGCGGAGAAATGGATTTTGACAAGTCTCGGGCTAACCAAAGGCTCCTACGTTCTGGTCAATACGTCTGACAACAGTGGGGAGACCTATGCTGAACGCGCATGGCGACATGTCCGTGATGCTCTGAAGAACAATCGCGCACCTGTGAGATTGATCTTTTACACCACTGATGATGATTCGGTGCTAGCCCGCGCTGGACTCAAGAAGTCTATGCAACATATAGAGAATTTATATGTTGATGCCTGGGAAGTAGTTAAGAGTCAGTTGCCGGCAGGAATTTCTCTCACAATCCCCACGGTACGACCCTTTATTTTCGAAGGCGCATTACCTCAGATTATCCAGGCTCACCCTATCAATGGCTATAACTTGGTCCCGGTTAATAAGTACTAATGAGGTCTCCATTACGCTACCCTGGTGGCAAAACTCGTGCTGTAAAGCATATTTTGCCCCATATCCCAGATTGTGGGGAGCTTTGCGCCCCCTTTCTGGGGGGTGGCTCTCTTGAGTTGGCCATCGCTGCAAGAGGAACAAAGGTGTACGGTTACGACGACTTTGAACCTCTTATTTGGTTTTGGAAGGCTCTTCTAGAATCTCCCGAAGAGCTAGCAGATGAAGCCGATAAACTAAGAAAAGAGGACGAAGCTTATCCTCTGATAGAAGAAATAGAAGAAGAGAATAAGAATGGCGAGCTGGTAGTGAAACGCCGCTACGAAAGAGGACTTCCAAAGAAGAAATTTAAAAAACTCCGAGACGAGTTGCGAGGTCAAACAACGTTTTCTCTGAAGAACGCTGCTAATTTTTATGCTATTAATCGCAGCAGCTTTTCAGGTGCCACATTCAGTGGAGGCTGGTCTAAGAAAGCATCGTATGCCAGATTCACTGATTCTTCTATTGAGAGGATAAGGGACTTTAAAGAGCCAAATTTGGTTGTTGAACATGCAGATTTTAAAGATTCTATCTTGACACATCCAAATGCGTTCTTATACTTAGATCCTCCATACATGCTCTCTGAAAGAGAACGTGAAAAATTGTATGGAGATAAAGGAAATAAACACAAAGACTTTGATCACGAGGGACTTTTTGAGTTGTTGAAAGAGAGGAGCAAATGGGTATTATCTTATAGTGGAGATGTAGCAACCATAGAAGAGATGTACAAGGACTTTGACATAATTGACATGAGCGGAAAGTGGTCTTATGGGATGAAAAACGTTCAATCAAAAGAAATAAAAGAAAAGAAAGAAATGGGCAAGAGTTCAGAAATACTAATTATAGGGTAATGAATATGAAACCGATATTAAAGAATTGGCGAAAATATTTAAAGGAAATAAATGTCGCCGTAAAGGGTATAAAATACGAATCTACAATTGCTGCGGCGATGAATTCATTTTTCGAGAATAATTCGCTTGAGTACACAGCATCAGCCACAGGCGGTGCTGGTAAGGGAAGCGATGTTGAAGTTAAAGATTATAATGGCAACATAGTTCATACTTATGAGGTTAAAACTAGCAAAGGAACAAGAGTAGATTTTGGACAGTTCAGGGTTTCGTATGATTTAAGTACCGGCTGGACTCAAGCAACAGGATTAGATAATGATGTGGTTAAAGCTATTTTTCAAGAAGTAGAAAGCACACTAGACAGTGAAGTTAGTCCAAAAATTGTTCCGTTCCCGGAGGGACCACGGTTAACATCTGATTCTGCAGCAATGTTTTGGGAATCTTACGTGGGACGCCCCAGAGAAAAGAGCTTAAGTGGAAATATTACTACGATTCCGGTATCTAAAGATTTAATTCAGCGTTATTACAGTGAAAAAGGTGACAATTTTATTATTCTTGGTGATGATATTTATTCTTTGTCGGATAATATATTACCCTCACTATCGGAAGCGCTGCGAGAGAGCTATGTCGTTTTTAGAATAAAATATCATAGTAAAAATAAATACTCGTATACGTTAGCACTCCGAGGCAAGTTTATAGACACGAAGGAAACAGATTTTGGTACAGCAATGAAGAAAATTTATTTCTAGAATAAGAATTTCTTGACATCCAAGACAACGTTATTATATTATAGAAGTTATAAGGAGACTTCATGGCAAAGAAAAATGGTAGATTAAACACATCAAAATTAATCGAGTTGATTAATAAGAAAGCTGGAGAAACTTTGGCATATGACTTGACCAAAGATAACCCAACCGAAGTGAAGCAGTGGATTCCGACTGGCTCAACGTGGCTCAATAAGATTATCTGTATTGGTAATACCAACGCTGGAATTCCTGTTGGTAAGGTCACAGAATTAGCTGGGCTAGAAAGCTCAGGTAAATCTTTTATGGCTGCTCAAATTGCAGCAAACGCTCAAAAGATGGGATTTCAAGTTGTCTATTTCGATTCAGAGTCTGCTATCAGTCCTGGTTTTCTTGAGCAGGCAGGTTGTGATTTGGGGGGAGTGGCTTACGTTCAAGCTAAGTCTGTTGAATATGTTTTTGAAACTATGGAGGAACTTATCGGAGAGCTGGATGAAGGCGTCGTTTTTATTTGGGACAGTGTTGCCCAAACCCCTACTCGCAAGATGTTAGATGAAGATTTTGATCCTCAGTCTTCTATCGGATATAAGGCGCGTCTTTTGTCTAAAGCTATGAAAAAGATAACGATTCCTTTAGCTAATAGTCAAAGTACCTTATTGGCTCTCAATCAATTGAAGACGAACATTACTACTGATAGAGCCTCGTTATTAACAGAACCATATGTGACTCCTGGAGGTAAAGCACTCCCTTATTCATATTCTCTCCGTATATGGCTTACAGCTCGTAAAGCAAAGGCATCGTATGTAACAAATGTACATGGATATAAAGTCGGATCTGAAGTAAAGGCACGCATCAAAAAATCACGTTTTGGATCCTTGGGAAGAGAATGCACCTTCAAAATTCTTTGGGGCAATGATGTTGGAATTCAAGATGAAGAAAGTTGGTTTGATGCCATTCAGCCATCTGAAAATTTACAACGCAACGGTGCATGGTATACATTAATGTATGACGATGGAACTTCTGAGAAATTTCAGTTTACCAAGTGGGATGAAAAGATGAAGAACAAGAAGTTTAAGAATCGAGTATTAGAAATAATGGATGAGGTAGTGGTTCAAAGTTGGCATGCCTTAGAAGAAAATATTTCTAGTGTCGTTGAATAGATTGTGCTTACTATTTATACCATATGGAATTGAAGCACTTAATTAGAGAAGCTATTAGTGAATCGCTTTATGAAGCGAATATCATAATGAGATATGCTCGGGATGAAAATTTAACGTTAATTAATGATAAGTTGCGAGGGATTTGTGGTATCACAATTGTTGATGTATTTATCCCTACAAAAATAGTATCCAAACATGTTGATCTCGTTACTTTGAAAATTAAGTTCTTTTTGGGAAGACATGATCTACAACAACATATGCATAAGATGTCAAATGAAGCTAGAAAGATTGAAGGTGTTTATTCTTTCATTCCCACCAGAGCCTCAAAGCTTAAAACCAAAAGTCATAAATAGAGGTTAAAATGTTAGTAAAAGGTCGTGTGTTGATCATCGATCAGCTCAATCTATTTTTACGTAATTACGTAATCAACCCATCTGAATCACAATGGGGTCCTATAGGCGGCGTCAAAGGCACCCTTCAATCCCTTCAGAAGCTTTGTAACGATATAAAGCCGGATTATATTGTGATTTGTTGGGACGGCGCAGGTGGTTCTCTCAAACGCAAACAAATGAAGAAGGACTATAAAGAAGGGAGAGCACCTCTTCGTTTAAATCGTGCCTTCCGCGATCTCACTGAAGATGAAGAAAAGAAGAATAGATTTTATCAAGAGATAAGAATGGTGGAATATTTTAACCAAATGCCTGTTATCCAACTTCGTTTTGACAATGTTGAAGCTGATGATATCGTCGCTTATGTTTCAAACTTACCTGAACTTGAAGAATGTGAAAAGGTGATTGTTTCAAATGATAAGGATTTTTTCCAACTTGTAACTGGCAAAACTGTATTAATGCGCCCTGTAGAAAAAAGTCGAGTATATAATACAAATGCAGTTCTTAATCAATATAGTATTCATCCCCATAATTTTGCTCTTGCAAAAACGATGATTGGAGATAAGAGTGACAATCTTCCAGGAATCTCAGGCGTAGGCGAGGGAAGAATCAAGAAGGATTTTCCTCAATTTATTAATGAAGAACAAATTACGATTGATGAATTGTTAGATTATTGTCGTGAAAAATACGAAGAAAATAATAAACGAAAATTATGGAAAGAAGTTATTGACAACGAAGACGTAGTTAGGTTAAACTATAAAATGATGCAACTTTATGCTCCACAATTATCTTTGGATCACAAAAAAGAAATTCGAGAGACTTTGGAGAATCCCGATTTAACTTTTGATAAAATGGAAGTTCTCAGGATGATGATGAAAGATGAATTTGCACAAGTAAGTTTCTCAGGGCTTTTTCAAGCTTTTAAGAGAATGTCACAATAAAGAGGGTTTTATGACTGAGGGTATGGATTTTTCCAAATATGGAAAAGCGTTTCAAGAATCTCTAGCTCAAATAATATTTGAGGATCGTCCTTTCTGCGATCAGATAGAGGAGGTAATGGATGTAAGCTTTTTTGAATTAAAATATTTGAGAGCTTTCATGGGATTAATTCTGAATTATCGGCAGCAATATGGGGTGCACCCGTCATCCAATATTATTGCTTCGATTTTGAGAACAGAGATGGATGATTTATCTCCAGCGCTTCAAAAACAGGTAAGAGATTTTTATGTACGTGTCGAGGCCCGTGACGTGAGCGACAGGGAGTATATCAAGGACACAAGTTTAGATTTTTGTAAGAAACAGAAACTTAAAGAGGCTCTTATACAATCTGTGGATCTTATAAAAAGTTCCTCATATGATGAAGTTAAACAAGTGATTGACGAAGCTTTAAAGCTTGGACTAGATGCTGATTATGGTCATGATTTTATAAAAGATTTTGAGGCACGCTATGAAATAAAAGCAAGAAATCCAATATCGACAGGGTGGGACAAGATCGATCAATTAACTAAAAATGGTATAGGAAGCGGGGAGTTAGGAGTAGTGATTGCTCCTACGGGCGCAGGCAAATCCATGGCTTTATCTCATTTGGGCGCGACTGCCGTAAAGAATGGCAAAAATGTAGTACATTATACTTTAGAATTATCCGAAGCATTAACGGGACAACGATATGATAGCTGTATTAGTGGAGTACCCCTAACCCAGCTTTTTGAAAGAAAAGATGAAGTATTAGAGGATATCGTAGATATCCCAGGTTCATTGGTGATTAAAGAATACCCCACTCGAAGTGCGAGTAGTGTGACCATACGCAGGCATTTAGAAAAATTAAAAAAACAAAATCGGAAAATCGATATGATTATAGTAGATTACGCTGATTTGCTCAAACCCCAGAAAAATTATAAAGAGAAACGCAATGAATTGGAATCTATTTATGAAGACTTACGTGCAATTGCGCAAGAGTTTTATTGTCCTATATGGACAGCATCTCAAACGAATCGTTCTGGATTAAATGCAGAAGTGGTGACTATGGAATCAATTTCGGAAGCTTTTAGTAAATGTTTTGTCGCAGATTTTATTTGTTCTATATCGAGAACAATTAAGGATAAGAATAGTAATCAAGCCCGAATGTTTATCGCCAAAAACCGCCACGGACCAGATGGATTAGTTTTTTCAATGCACATGGATGCAGCATGTGTCAAATTACAAGTGATTGATAAACATCAGATTGGCGACATATTGCCAGCTTCAAGCCCTGCTGATTTAGCTCAAAAGCTTCGCGATAAATATAAACAACAAAGAATACAAGGAGGATAGCATTGATGGAGATATCATCTAAAATTTTGTCAGATATTACAGTTCATATGAAATATGCCAGATACCTAGAGAAAGAGAAGAGAAGGGAGACTTGGGAAGAAATAGTAACCCGCAATAAGGAAATGCATAAGAAAAAATATCCAGAATTGGGTGAAGAAATAGAAAAAGCCTATACTTATGTCTATGCCAAAAAAATCCTACCCTCTATGCGATCTATGCAATTCGGTGGTAAACCAATTGAAGTCGCTCCTAACCGCATTTATAATTGCGCTTTTCTTCCTGTGGATGATTGGCTTAGCTTTCCTGAAACTATGTTCCTCTTACTTGGGGGAACGGGCGTCGGATTTTCTGTCCAAAAACACCACGTGGAAAAACTTCCAGAAATTCTTAAGCCGCCAGGTAAACGCACTAAGAGGTTTTTGGTGGCGGATTCGATCGAGGGGTGGGCCGACGCAATCAAAGGATTGATGAAGAGTTACTTTTTTGGATCCACTAGACCACGTTTTGATTTTTCTGATATCCGTCCGAAGGGCACCAAACTAGTTACCAGTGGGGGAAAAGCCCCCGGTTCCCAACCTTTAAGAGAATGTCTTGTCAAGGTTGAGGGGATTTTGCAGCAAAAGGAGAATGGTGATAAATTACGTCCTATCGAAGTCCATGATATTGTTTGTTATATTGCTGACGCTGTTCTTGCCGGGGGCATTCGTCGCGCTGCTCTTATATCATTGTTTTCAGCCGACGATGAAGAGATGTTGGCAGCCAAAGCAGGAAATTGGTGGGAAGAAAATCCCCAACGCGGAAGAGCAAATAATTCAGTAGTTCTCTTACGTCATCGTATTTCTAGAGAATATTTTATGGATCTTTGGGAAAGAGTGAAAGCTTCCGGATGTGGGGAGCCAGGATTTTATTTTAGCAATGACAAAGATTGGGGAACAAATCCCTGCTGTGAAATTGCCCTGCGTCCTTATCAGTTTTGTAACTTGACGGAGGTGAATACTTCTGATTTAGAAACCCAAGAGGAATATAATGATAGAGTAAGGACAGCATCTTTTATTGGCACACTACAGGCGGGTTATACAGATTTTCATTATCTCCGTGATGTATGGCAAAAGCAAACCGAGAAAGAAGCATTGATAGGTGTTTCCATGACTGGTATTGCATCAGAAAAAGTTTTGGGATTAGATATGACAAAAGCCGCGCAGGCAGTCAAAAGAGAAAACGCTAGGATAGCGAAAATAATTGGTATCAAATCCGCAGCTCGTTGTACAACTGTAAAGCCTGCAGGCACCACTTCCTTAGCTCTTGGAACTTCAAGTGGAATACATCCATGGCACAGCGAACATTATATTAGAAGAATTCGTGTTGGGAAAAATGAATCAATTTATACATATTTGCTCATTCATCATCCGGAATTGGTTGAAGACGAATATTTTCGCCCTTATGATACTGCAGTAATCAGTGTACCTCAAAAAGCTCCAGATGGTGCGATAACACGCAAGGAGAGCGCCCTGCAACTTCTAAAGAGGATTAAGAGGGTTACTAAAGAATGGGTTGAACCAGGCACCCGTCGAGGTCAAAATACGCATAATATTTCTGCCACCCTTTCAATTAGAAACGATGAGTGGATAGATGTTGGCGATTGGATGTGGGAAAATCGTGATTGTTATAATGGATTATCTGTTTTGCCTTATGATGAACATATTTATAAGCAAGCTCCTTTTGAAGAATGTTCAAAAGAAAGATATCAGGTATTATATGATACTTTACAAGAAGTTGATTTAACGCAAATTGCTGAATTTGAAGATAACACAGATTTGCAGGGAGAACTAGCATGTTCGGGTGGAAGTTGCGAACTAACTTAGTACTTGACTTTTTCATGAATGTGACTATAATACAGATAATAAGGAGGACGTAATGTCTAATAATACTAAAGATGATTATATCATTGAATACATAAAGGCTTTTGATACTGTTGAGAGGGAAATGGAACCCTTTAAAGATCATAAAAGAGATCTTAAGAAGAATTATATCGAAAACGGATGGCTTTCTAAAGAAGATATCAGCCTAGCTGTAAAAGCATATCGAATGATAAAGCGTGGGGATAGCATTGATAATTTTATTGATATGCATGACAATATCAAAAAGAGGATTATTTAGGAGAAAATATGTTTTTGAGACCTTGTAATAGATATCTTGTAGTTGAGCCCATAGAAGAAGATCAACTAGAAGATAATCCAAGAATATTATTGCCTGATGATTATAAACAGTCCAATCCATTTGGAATAGGAAGAATTGTTGGTCGAGCAACCGATTGCAGTGTAGAGGCATTTGAGGGGGAAATAATCACTTTTTCTAGCAATATGTTAGAAAAGATATCAATAAATGGTGAAAACTTCTCTTTGCTTTTAGAGAACTATGTATTGGGAATTTTAAGCGAAATAGAATAATGGTGCTTAGTAAAAGTTTATGGTTGTAGATTTTGAATGGGATAGTATAGCTATAGGAACGTCGCTGGGTGCGATGGAATCTGCTTTTGAAAGTGGCTCTCCTGTCTTATTTAACAGGGAGCCATATTTTTTTGAATTTGAAGAGTCAGATGATGGGGAGTCCAAAAAGAAAAAATGGCAACGCTTGGCATCTGCTATTGCCATACGAGGCTTGAATCCTTTCGGAAATAAAATAACTTCTATTAGAATTAATGATGGTTATTTAGAAGTAATATGCAGTACTAAAAAATATAAAGTATCTTATAATAAGATTATATTTTTTGATGATGAAAACATAGAGAATTTTCCATTTGAACGATTGAAATATAATAAATACAATATATATGATTGGTTCATTGTACGATCTGGTGCTTCCCATGAATATAATTTTTTGGAAGGAACCGACTCTTTCGTGAAGAAAATTTATTTCTTCAGCAAAATCAATCTTCCTAAATATAAAGACTGTGTTTCTCACTCTATTGTCGAGAAAGATAATATGGAGAATTTTGATTTCTCTCCCACAATGACAAGAATGAAAACAATAAATATGATGAAAGAAGCCGGAGTAAAAGGAACACAGCATACTCGGACTTATCGTTATCCCATCAAATTAGAGTTTATAAGACGCGAAGTATCTAGAATTAAAGAAGAAATCTTTAAAGAGAATGGTATATATATTTTAGATACCAGAGAATCGAAGGATATTAAATAGAAATGGGTTTTCATTTGGCCGGTATTATTCCTATCGCTGGTCCAAAATTAGATTTTAATTTTCCATGGCACGACTGTATGATGCCCATAGGAAGGGATTACTTGTCCATAGAACGCGCCGTATTGGAATGTGCATATGCGGGGTGCGAAACGATCTGGATCGTCTGTAACGACGATATGCAGCCACTTATAAGATATAGGTTAGGCGACTATGTGAATGATCCCGTTTGGGTTTATAGACATTATGAACGAGATAAGAGCGAGAAAAAGAAACTAATCCCTATTCAGTATGTTCCCGTGCACCCAAGAGATAGAAACAAGAGAGATTGTTATGGGTGGTCAATTCTTTATGGCGCAAAGATTGCCGACAAAATCAGCAAAGGTCTAAGTACATGGGTTCGCCCAGATCGTTTTTACGTTGCTTTTCCATATGGTATTTATCCACATTGGCACCCACGATCCCATCGCCCAGAAATTTCTGCACCCAAAGAACAGAAAGTATTATATCGCTTTAATGACAAAACAATAATGGATGGAGAATATCTTGGGTTTACATTCAACCATTCAGACTTAGAACAATTTATGGCCGAGGTCAAAGAAAAATCCAGTGGACTCTTTAAGACGAATACAAGAGAAAGATTACCAATTGGTGAAAGATATTCTTATAGATTTTTTACATTAGATAAGATTTTTGATACATTAAAAACTGATAATGTAATTTTTATTGATGTCGAAAGATATTACAGAATCGATTCTTGGGATTTATATAGTGATTACATGGAGAAAGAAGCTAAAACATTTTATCCTATCCCGCGAAGTTTGATCAATAGTTCAGAATTTAATCCTATAGGAATCGATGACTAGAGAGATAATTTTATGCCAGGAGCGAAGAGACGAACTATTTAAAACGATACGAATTCCAAAACGTATCTTTATAGGAGAAACAAAGAATGGATACAATTAACAAAGCTTTTGAACTGGTAAGCGGGGCGGTAGGACAACTCACAGAGTTGCTTTTACTGACCTTGGCGCTTGCAATTGTCGGCCAGGTACTTTATGGTGCACCCGTCTTAGGAATGGATGTCGTAGGGAATGTCGTCGGCGTAGTTAAATCTCTCGGAGATGCAGGTTTTGTCGGCTTGCTGGCAATCATCCTTTTGGGGGGCATTCTATTAAAAAAGTGAATTAATTAGTTGATTTTTTATATCTCCGTTGTTATACTAGTATGGCTTCGGAGATTTTTTTTAAGGAGAAAATATATGGAAAGAAGAAAATCCTCAATTCCTTTTGTAGGATTGCATGCACATAGCGTAGTAGGATCACCGTTTGATGCATTCGGATATCCCAAGGAGCATATGGATTATGCATATGAAAATGGGTGTCATGCCTTGGCGCTAACTGATCATGGTAACATGAATGGGATGGCACATCAAGTATTGCATGCGAAAGAGATGCAGAGTGAAGGCAAAAATTTTAAGCCCATATTTGGAGTAGAGGCTTATTTTATACCATCGGTAAAAGAATGGAAAATGCTTTATGAGCAGACGAAAGAAGATAAGAAAGAAGCTAAAAAACTCCAAAAGAACGATGGCAAAATGACCACTGAAAATGAGGGAGATTCCAAAAAGAAGAATGATCCTCTTTATCGACGCAGACACCTGGTTCTGTTAGCCCAGAACCAAACAGGTCTCAACAATATATTCAAAATGATTTCTCTATCTCACCAGGGAGACAACTTTTACAGATATCCCAGACTTGACTATGAGATCTTAAATGACCATAGTGAGGGGGTAATTGCTGCTTCTGCGTGTCTTGGGGGCATATACGCGGGTAACTACTGGGACAACCTTGAAAGCGGTCCTGACGCGATTCTGGAGGCAATGAGGGTAACCACTGAAAAAATGCAATCTATTTTTGGGGATCGTTGGTTTGGAGAACTTCAATGGAACAATATATTAGATCAACATAAACTCAATGAATATATTATACAAATGCATTATGAATATGGTGTTGAACTTATATCTACTGCTGATAGCCACTATCCAAACCCCGAAGCTTGGAAGGACAGAGAACTCTATAAACGATTAGGATATTTAAATCGACCCAAAAAACCTGAATGGATGTCACCGGGTCTACCAGAAAGTGTTGATGCCATTGGATATGAACTTTATCCTAAAAATGGTGATCAAATATGGGAATCTTATGAAAAGTATTCTGAGGAAAAACAGATAGTATATGATGATAAATTGATTTATGATTCAATTGTAAAAACGCACTGGATTGCTCATGAACTCATAGAAGATTTTTATCCAGATGACACAGTTCGTCTTCCTGGTTTTGTTATTCCAGAGGGAGAAAGTGCAACTGAAGCTCTGCAAAGGGCGGCGGTGTCGGGTTTACAAAAAATGAATCTCGATAAGGAGAAGAAATATTGTGAGAGGTTACAGCACGAACTCAACGTTATTATAGACCGAGGGTTCTCTAAATACTTTCTTACGATGAAAGCTATAGCTGATAAAGCCACAGAACATATGTTGGCGGGGCCAGGGAGAGGGTCTGCTGCCGGTTCTCTAGTATCTTACGTTTTAGGTATCACGCAAGTGGATCCTATTAAATATGGATTATTGTTTAGTCGTTTTTTGAGAGCAGATGCAACTGATTATCCAGATATCGATTATGATGTTAGTGATGCGTTTGGTCTTAAGGAAATATTAGCTGAAGAATGGGGAGATACAACTGTTGTACCTATTTCAAACTACAATACACTGCAACTCAAGTCTTTAATTAAAGATATTTCTAAGTTTTATGAAGTACCTTTCGCAGAAGTTAACATGGTGACCGGAAGAATGGTTAAGGAAGCTACTCCGAAGGCAAAAGAAAAGAGAGGGATTAAAGCGGGACTCTATCTTCCTAAGTTCGAAGAAGTAATGGAATTTTCCGATAGTCTGCAAAATTTTTTAATAAAATATCCTCATATCAAGACGCACATTGAGGCTCTTTATGGACAAGTACGTTCTATTAGTCGCCATGCGGGGGGTGTGGTTATTGGTGAAGATTTAGATAGGCATATGCCGTTGATTCAAAGCGGCGGCGTAATACAGACGCCATGGGTGGAAAGCGGCACATTGGCTCATTTAGAACCATTAGGGTTTATTAAGTTTGATCTCTTGGGGCTTTCGACATTAGAAATGATTGAGTCAGCAATTGCTCATGTGCTGAGAAGATATCATCAAGTAGAAAATCCTACATTTGAGGATGTTAAAGAGTACTATAAGAATAAGTTACATCCGGATAAAATTGATTTCAATGACACCGAAGTGTATACCAATATTTTCCAAAAGGGAAAGTTCATCGGAGTATTTCAGTTTACTAACACAGGTGCTCAAAGATTTTGCACAAGAGTAAAACCTACTAATATTATTGATATATCTGCTATTACTTCAATCTATAGACCGGGACCATTAAGTGCTAATGTAGATCGATCTTACGTGGAGGCAAAAAGAAATCCCGATGAGATAGAGTATATTAATGAGTTGGTTAAAGAAGTGACAGAAGAGACTTCTGGCTTCATGATCTTTCAAGAACAAATTGCCCTTTTAGCTCACAAGTTAGGCAAGGATTTAACATTGGATGAGGGTAACAAGCTTCGTAAGCTATTGATGAAAAAGGGAGCAACCGGTAAAAAAACCCAAGAGACAACCAATATATATAATAAATTTATTGCCGGTTGTCTGGAGAAAAAGATTGATAAGTCAACTGCTGAAGAGCTATGGCGTAAGTTTGAATATTTCTCTGGTTATGGTTTTAATAAATCCCACGCGGTCTGTTATACAATACTCTCTTATCAATGTGCATGGCTCTTGAATTATTATCCTGAATGTTGGGTCGCCGCTTTTTTAGACAAAGAACCCGAAACTAGAAAAGAAGCAGCAATTGCTTTAGCAAAGCAGCATGGTTTTAATATACGCGATGTTGATATCAATACTTCATCGGGCACATATTGGGAAATCAGCAAAGATGGAAAAACTCTTATACAGTCTTTAAATTCTATCAAAGGTTTAGGAGAATCTGCTATTAAACAAATAATAGATAATCGTCCTTTTGAAAATGCTGAAGATTTATTATTTCGAGAAGGTATTGTATACTCAAAGTTTAATAAAAAAGCTTTAGATGTTCTTTGCAGATCTGGTGCACTTGAGAGTATTAAAGATGAGAGATTCACAGGTATGAAACATTTTTATCACGCATGTGTTCTTAATCGCCCTAAGAACAAAAAGAAATTAAGCGAAAATATAGCAGAGTTTTTTGAAGAGGGTGAATTTAGTCGAGAAGAAAAGATTGACTATATTACTGATCTGACAGGTATTTTTCCATTCGAGATTGTCATATCAAAGGATGTTGATTCCGCAATTCATAGATATGAAGTTCCGGCTTTGGGAGAATGGGATCCAGAACTTGGGGCTGCGTGGTTTATTCCTCGTGAATTAATTGTTAAAAAAACAAAGAACGATAAAACCTATTGGGTTCTAAAGGTGATAGATAATACCTCAACAGCGAATATTATTCGTATTTGGGGTGTTGATCCTAGACGAGATCACATTCATTTAAATCGACCTTATGGAGCACGCTTAGATTATAATGATGAGTGGGGTTTTAGCTTGAGGTTGAATAAAAATAGATTAGTTTTATTGGGATAAAATGACGACAAATAGAAAGATAAAAAGAAATAAGCAAAAGAAGCAAAAAAAAGAAGCACAAAAGAAAATAAAGAAACAAATGTTTTTATTTGGAAAACTTCCAAATAAATGCTTGACATGTGATGAAAAATTTGATAAAAAGAGTAAAGAACATGCATTGAGTTGGAAAGTTATTGTGAGAGAAAAAGAAGAGAAAGTTCATCTATATTGTCCTGAGTGTTGGGGCGCTGCCGAAGACCTTCTTAAAGGAATAGAAAATGATTCTTGAATTTACGAAAGTTAATGAAAATGCGGTGACTCCTACTCGAAGTAATCCATCCGACGCAGGGTTGGATTTGTATGCTAGCATCCCCGAGACCCTTGATCATGAATCCACAGTGATGAGTCGAACCATTTTAATAAGACCGGGAGGTAATCAAATGATTCCTACGGGGTTGCGTTTTGGAATTCCTCATGGATACATGTTGCAGGTTTGTAATCGAAGCGGTATGGGCGCAAAGCGTTCTTTGATCGTGGGAGCACACATTATCGATTCTGGATACGACGGAGAAGTTTTCATTGATTTACATAATATTGGTTTAGGACCCCAGGTCGTAAGACATGGAGAAAAAATAGCACAAGTGGTATTGATACCGATAATTCATTTCCGCCCTCGCGAGAATACGAGTGGCTTGCTGTATGAAGAACAGGATCTTGCGATGAGTAATCGTGGAACCGGAGCACTTGGCAGTACAGATAACAAAGGAGTTTAAGTGAAAAAAGCTTTAACATATGATGATGTTTTATTAACGCCCCAGTATAGTGATATTGAGAGTCGAATTCAAGTCGATATTCAAAGTGAATTAGATAATAATATACTTTTACATTTACCAATTATATCTAGTCCGATGGATACTGTTACTGAAGACGCCATGGCTCTGGAAATGTTTAGAGCCGGGGGTCTTGGTATTATACATCGTTATAACACTATAAGAGAACAAATTGATATTGTCGATAAAATTTTGCAGGCTGAAAAGAGTGCCCATGTGGGAGCCGCAATTGGTATGACAGGAGATTTTAAGGAACGAGCACTTGCGCTTCGATCTGGGGGGGTGACTATCTTGTGTGTCGATGTCGCTCATGGATATCACAGTTTGATGGAGAGATGTTTAAAAACTCTTAAAGATCTTTTTGGAAGTTGGGTTCACATTATAGCCGGGAGTGTAGCTACTGTAGAAGGTTTTTCAAAATTATCTGAATGGGGCGCTGATTCTATTAGAGTGGGGATTGGAGGAGGCTCTATTTGTTCTACAAGGTTGGTAACGGGACATGGTGTACCAACATTGCAAAGTATAATTGATTGTGCTAAAAGTTCAACAGATACAAAGATTATAGCTGATGGTGGGTTAAGAACTTCTGGAGACATAGTTAAAGCTTTTGCAGCAGGGGCAGATTTTGTTATGCTTGGTTCTATGCTAGCTGGTACACGCGAAGCTCCAGGTGAAATATTTTCAAGTGATACAGGCAAAAAATATAAAGTATACAGAGGAATGGCATCTAAAGATGCTCAAAGAAAACGAAGTAAGAAGATTTCAACTCCTGAAGGAATATCCACTACTATTCCTTACAAAGGAAATGTTGCTGCTATTTTGCAGGATTTGGAAGGAGGTATCCGCAGCGGATTCTCATACTCTGGAGCAAGAAATTTACAAGAATTCCGTGCTAAATCTGTTTTTGTGAAACAGACATCAGCTGGCCAAGCTGAAGGTACAACTCATATTTTAAGGAGAAATTAATGCCAAGAGATCCCTCCAAACCAGATCCCAATAATCGTAAAAAGTTTATGTTTTGGGATTCAGATAAGAGACAAGCTGACCTACGGATACGGTTGCAACAAGATGGGTTCACACAATCTCATTTTTTTCGTGCTATGATCACAGGTTATCTAGAAAAGGATATAAACATAATGAAATTTCTTGATCAGTATAAGGGAAAGCATATCACGCAAGGACAAAATAAACGTAAACAAATCGAGAGATCTTACAAAGCTGGTGAAGAAACAAAAAAACAATTTGCGTTGGGAGAAAATGAGATAGAAGATATATTTGATATTATATCGGAGGAATTTCCTGAACTATGAAATGTATAGAGGATGTAAGAAAAAGCAAGACACCATGCCAAGAAAAAGAATGTAGAAAATGGATCGATTATCCTTGTGAGTATAATTGTATTTTGGAAACAATAGAGAAGTCCGGAGGGAATCGCTTAACTCTTCGCGAATGCTCAAAACGTCTACACATTAGTTTTGTTAGGGTGAAACAAATAGAAGACCAAGCACTTAAAAAATTAAAAAAGAAAAATTTATCACCTTTTAAAGACCTAATAGGAGATTTTTAGCATTTTGAATACTATTTATCAATGAATCTTTTTATTCCCAGGAGTTACATAATGAAAAAGAACCTTCTTACCGAATCAGAAATTAGAAAATTTATGAAGTTCGCCAACATACCCGGCGTCAACACCGAAAATTTTGTTGAGAAGCTTCAAGAAGGAGATGTACTTAACGAAGATGCATCCCACAGTGCCAAAAAGGGTATTACTGAAGGTGCTTTTGCCGAGTCGCGAAGGCGCGGCGATGCGGGTTATGTTAATGAAAGGGAAGAAGATTGGGGAATGGGTGACGAAGAGGAATCACGCACTCATCCTGGCGAAGAAGATTACACCACCAAGAAGGGTGACGAATTAAAACATGATGAACCGGGACCAGGATGGGGCGAGAAAGAAGACGAAGAAGCTTATAATGAAGCCGTCCTCGCGGAAGATGACATTGATGTTAAAGAACTAGTTACAAAATTGTTGCAGGTTATTTCTGATGAAACTGGCGTCGAAGCCGAAGTGGTCGGAGATGATGGAGAAGAAGTAGAAGGTGAAGAAGAAGTAGAAGGTGAAGAAGAATTTGTCGGTGATGAGCTTGAAGGGGGTGATGAAGACGATATGGCTCCAAGTGATGATGTAGAAGATATTGAAGATCTTGAAACCGACACTGAGATGGTAGCTGAAATTGAGGATCTTGTTAGTGAAGTAACAAGGCGAGTCGCCAAGAGACTTCTTAAGCAGTAAAAGGAATTCACTTGAATTTACATGAAGGCAGGGTTTATCCTTGCCTTTTTTTTTTGAAATGGAGGGGAATTAATATGTTGGGAAAAAATAAAGAAAAAGATAAAAAAACCAAAACAGAACCTGAAACCTCACCTGCGCAGGCAGAGGAATCTTTGAGTCCGGAGGATATTTCTCTTCTAATGAATCTCGGAAATTCGTTGAACTCAGATCCTTCCCCCGTCAGGGTTGCAGGATTATACGGAGATATCAATGAGGAGAAGTGTTCTGAAGTCATTTATTCTATGCTAGTGCTTGCACAATCTGGCAAAACTTTCGAACCTATAGAACCTGACGATCCCGAATCTGAACTAGTGGAATGTTATGAACCTTTTGATTTTTATATATCGACTTTCGGCGGCTCGGCTTTGGATATGTTTAGCGTGTATGATGTGATGAGATATATAAAAGAGAAGGTGACGATAAAAACTTTTGGTGTGGGCAAGGTAATGTCCGGTGGAACTTTGTTATTAGCAGCTGGTACAAAAGGTCACCGCCGCATTGGAAAATATTGTCGCATAATGATTCATGGAGTAATGGCAGGGCAGTCTGGACACTTATTAGATATAGAAAATGAATTTGAAGAATCCAAGATGACTCAAAAGTTATATGTGGAGGCCCTGGCTGAAGAAACTAACATGACTAGCAGATATATTAAAAACTTAATTAAGAAGAAAACGAATGTTTATTTATCAGCTCAAGAAGCTGTTGATTTAGGAATAGTAGATATAATAGTATGATGTGGCGCAAAATAAGATTTAATAAGAAATCCTCCAAAAAGCTCGGCTGGACACCTGAATGGTTCGGTCTATCTGAATTTGATGCAGATTTAATTGACGAAGTATTAATCTTTCAAAAGAATCATGATTTAAAACAAGATGGAATGGTAGGCATAAATACGTTTAGAAGATTGCAACTGTATCGTGAATTAAATATTTTTGAGGATGAAAACAAGATATTGATTAATGGAAAGAAACGTTCCATTGGCTGGCACAAAGTCAAGCTTGATTTAATATCAAGTAATTGCTATCGAAGCGTGAGGGCACCACGAAAGCCACACGTAATAGTTACTCACTTTGACGTTTGCACGAGTGCTGAATCTTGCAAGCGTGTTTTAGAAAAACGCGGCATTTCAACTCACTTTATTATTGATAACGACGGCACAATTGTGCAATTAGTTGATACAAATCACATAGCATGGCATGCCAAGAGTGCTAATAAGTATGCCATTGGTATTGATATTTCTTCAGCGTATTATACTAGATATTTGAATACTTATACGAAGAAAGGCTTTGAGCCAAGACCGATTATAACTGATAGCGTTGTTCACGGTCGAAGTTTAGATGCACATTTAGGATATTATCCTGAACAAATTCAAGCGTATAAGGTGCTGGTACGCTATTTATGTAAAGCATATAATATTCCTTTGGATTATCCCAAAGATGCAAATGGTAAACTATCAACTACAGTGAACAAAGACGCAGCTAAAAATAAATTCCGAGGCATTGTTAATCATTATAACTTAACACGTAATAAAATTGATACAGTTGGTTTAAAAATTGATGAAATTGTCGAGAGTATTAAAACATTAGAAAGGGAGAATTGATTGTGAGATTTGATATGTCCGAAGATCAGATAGACGAAGCATTAAAAAGCTCCAGAAAGTCGAAAGAGGAATCTAGTTCTTTTGATTTGCTGGCTGAGATAGAGAAGAGATTCCGCGAAGTAGGCGAAGATGTTTCATTGCTTAAGGAAGAATCTAGATTTAGTGTGACAATTCCTATACCGAAGCTTACTCCCTCAGAAGCCTGGGGAGATCCGGACTCTCAAAGTAGAGAGGAAATAAAAAGAGTATTTTCCGCCATTACCGGTGGTAAAGATATTCGCCAAAGAATCCAAAGTATAAATAAATTTCTTACTCCTGCGTCCGCTCGCAAAAAGAAATCGCCAGCGGTAATTCTCAATATGATGATGATTACTGAAGCACTTCAAGCGACATTAAATGACTACAATGAAAGTGCAGCAGGATTTGTTTTTGAGGGATTTATGGCAGCATTGACTGGCGGTAAACAGATTGCTGGTAAGGTTGCTGGCACTCTCCCTATTGAAGACTTCGTTGCCTTTTCTGAGTTTGGTGCTGATCAACCAGTTAGCCTGAAACTCTTGAGCGGGAAGACTCCTGTGAAAGGGAGCTTTACAAATTTGGTTGATTTTCTCTTAGTCAGAGGTGCACCAGCAATTAAATACTTGGTGGCTTATAAATTGACATCTGGCAAAGGGAGCGTTGAAAAAATTAATATAATTGTCTTCGATATCACAATAGATAATTTTATCGATTTTATGGAAGGGGTGGGTGGAGGATCTTCGTTGATTCGTAATACTGCTGTGTCGAAACACGGCAATAAGAAGAAATATCGCGAACGCTATGGGACATCCGATAGTAGTGAACTTGCACGCCTAGCTTTTAAGACATTCGCAGAGAAAGGCAAGGAATCCCTTCCAGAGATAGCTCCTCTTATCGCGGATTTTTATGGGTACCAAAGAGCCGGATTGCTTCACAACTTTATTAGGACTGGAGAATTACCTACGGAACGCTCACCGGAAGAAGAGGAGGCAGAACTCGCGAAACGTTCGGACACCAGGGCAAAAGATTACGATAGAACGAAGTGGTATGTGGAGCAGCAGGATAGCCTTGCGGAGGCCACTCACCAACACTTAGACAACAAGCAGCTAACTTTAAATGAGGCATTTCATTATCTAGAGAAAAGGGCGTTGTTGTCAGAAGCAGCGGGTGAGAGTCAGTGGGCAGCATCTTTAGCTCAATTAGAAAAGCTTCGCCGCGCAATCAATCTAGAATCATATGGAGAGCTAGATTTATCTCAATCCAATATCGATCAATTAACAGAGATATATTCTGAGATACTGGGGGACGAAATTAAGGCGCTCCTATCAAAGACTAAAGACTTGACTGAAAATATTGGAAAATATTATTCTGAAAAAAGAAGAAGCAAAGCCCAAGCAGCTGGACAAGCTGCACGCGTGGAAGCTGATGGAATTAAACAAGTTCTGGAAGGCGACCCAAGATACAAGAAAGATTAAAACAAAATACTATTTTAACCTTGACAAACAATGTCTTGGTTGCTATACTATTAAATGTATATACAAAATCTCTTTTAGGAGATTCTTAAGAGGTGACAATGACAGAGCATATAAGCTCCAAGAAATTCCAAAATGGTACTCAGTTACAAACTCAAATATTAAAAGGAATCAATAACTTAGCAGATGTAGTGGGCTCTACTCTTGGTCCCAAGGGACGCAACGTTCTTATACATAAGAAAGATTTGAATCCGGTAATTACCAAGGATGGTGTAACTGTTGCCAAATTTATAGATTTTGATGATCCTTTCGAGAATGCTGGTGCCCAATTAATTAAACAAGTTGCTTCCCAAACAAACAACGTTGCTGGAGATGGTACCACAACTTCTACTATTCTTGCAAGAGCTTTAGTTAATGGTGCACATAAATATATAACTGCGGGCGCTAGCCCTATCGATCTTAAACGAGGCATGGACAAAGCCACAGAAGCTATTATAAAAAATCTCAAGGATATTTCTAGACCGATTGAATCTCAAGCAGACATTGAACATGTAGCTTCAATATCCGCTAATAATGATAGCTCAATTGGCAAGCTTATTTCAACTGCTGTTGAACAGGCTGGGCACGATGGTTCGATAACTGTTGAAGATGGAAGGTCCCTTGAGACAACTTTGGATGTGGTAGAGGGATTTCGCTTTGGTACTGGATATTTTGCTGGGGCCTTTGTGACTAACCAAAGACGCGGATCAGTAGAATATGACGATCCTTATATCATGGTTACTGATTACAAAATAGAATCTGTACAGGATATATTACCAGCTTTAGAATTAATCTCGCGGGAAGGAAAGCCATTTATCATAATAGCAGAGGAGGTTGAAGGGCAAGCCCTGGCTGCTTTAATTATGAATACAGTCCGGGGAACAATGAAGGTTGCAGCTGTCAAAGCACCTGGCTATGGGCAGGAACGAAGAGAGATCTTAAGTGATCTTTGTTTATCTTTAGGGGCTACTTTTATTAGTCGCGAATCTGGGAAAAAATTATCTGAGGTTAAATTAGTTGATTTTGGTAACTGTAATAAAGCTGAGATATTAAAGAATAATACAACCTTGGTAGGCGGCTCTGCTGATTGGGAAAAAGTGGACGATAAGATTAGTACGTTAAAAGAACTTATTAGCACCACGGATAATTTACAACAATGTGAAAGAATACAAGAAAGGATAACGAGATTAGCTAGCGGAGTAGCTATTATTAGGGTCGGTGCACCAACGGAAGTAGAAATGATAGAAAAAAGACATCGAATTGAAGATGCCCTTGAAGCCATTCGTTCTGCTCAAGAAGAAGGAGTCCTTCCGGGGGGAGGTATAGCTCTTTTGCAGGCGGCTAAGGATTTAGAAATAGAAGTAGAAAACGAAGATGAACGTTTTGGAGTTGAGATTGTAAAAAAAGCTTGTGCTTCACCCCTACGACAGATGGCAGATAATGCCGATCTCTCTGCGGATTTACTTATCGACAAAATTGAAAATAGTAAAGAACAAAATGGTTATAATTTTCGGACAGATGAAATGGTTGATTTGTATGATGCCGGAATAATGGATCCGGCCAAAGTAACTCGCGTGGCATTACTTAACGCCGTTTCTGTAGCTTCGATATTAATAACAACCAATCATGCAATAGTGGAGATTTAAATATGAAAGTGACAATTCAATATGCAGTCGACTTAGGGGAAGTACCCTTTAAAGTGGAGGAACTTTATAAGGAATGTTTAGAACAATTGGAAACATTGAATTCTTCAGCTTCATCTTTGAATGTGTTTACTCCTGATATATTCGTTGAACGGATTGATTCTCTCAGGGGTAAGATGGTCGACATTGATTCTAAATTAGAAGAATGTGCTGCTTTGATGAAAGGCTACTCAGAAGCATTGAAACAAGATGGCAATACAGCCTTTCCTCCCACGCAACCACAATTAGAATTACCAGATATCGAGAATTCCATCGAAGAAACTCAAGAAATACCCAAAGAGGCACCCCAATTTGAAATAAAAGATACAATACCAATGTCGATACCCGATCCTTCTGAGTGGCTTAAAAAAATGGAGAACAAATGATGATGAAATCCATTGGAGAGTTAGTATATGTTCCTTCTTCTACGAGCTTGGTGAGCTATCATGCCAATGGGAATCCGCATCGAGTTCTTTCTTTGCCGGAGCCAAAATATCTTTTAGTAAAGGAAGAAAAAGATAATAAACTAGGGGTATTTTTAGATGGAAACATTTGGTATGTTGATAAAAGAAAGGTGTATGATGTTAAATCTGATTAAATTGGCGGAAATAAGAGAACATACGCAGCATTGGAGATCTAATGAGAAATTTTATGATTTGAGGGAAGTTCTAATTAATCCCAACAGTGTTGTTATGTTGTACGAGGATGAAGATATCAAAGATAAACTAAATGAATTTAATAAATGGCCAGAAGGTCTTGACAAAAGAAGTATTTTTACAAAGATTTATCTGAATAATGGTACGCAAAACAGTCCCTTATATTTATATGTGGTAGGGACGCTAGATTTAATTGGTAAAAAGCTAGGAAGTCATTAAAATGAAGACTGAGTTTATTCTTTACATCCGAAATAGTTGTCCTTTTTGTATTAAAGCAAAGGTTTTATTAGAAGAAAATCATTATCCGTTTAGATCGTTAGCACTAGATGACTACCAGCATATATTAGAGGGAATAAAGGATCTTTACGATTGGCAAACCGTTCCTATGATATTTAAGAAGGATGGTAATAATTATCATTTAATAGGGGGCTATAGTGATTTAGTTGCCTATCTTCGACAGAAAGAGGGATTAAATGTCTGATGAGAAAGCCAAGGGAACATACACCCTAGACGTGGCCTATACTCATAACATGCTTGATAAATCAGGACAACAACTCGAATTTATCGCTGACTTATTATCTATAGAAACTCGCGAAGATCCAATGTATACCAGGGTTATCACTTTGTTGTGTGATTCCTTCTCAGCAAATTATCACTTATGGAAAATTTTGAGTGTCAATTTAGATAATAATTTGTTTTATGACGAGGAAACGAAACAGAGTTATATTTTATTAGGTGAGAAAGATATAACGATGCTAGAACAAGCAGTCATAGCCAGGACTTATACCGCAACAGAGTTATCTAAATTAAATTATTCTTTACGTCTTCATTAAAAAAATATATTTTTTCTCTTGACTGCTTCCTGATGGTGCTTATTGTTTAAACAATGCGAAAGTTGCCGCAAGGAACAATCGCTTAAGTAACTTGCTTTTAAAAGGAGAAAATATTATGAGTACTGCACTTACAAATTACCGTCCGAGCCTACTGGGCCGAGGCGTATTCGATGAGATTTTTGATTCTATGTTGGATTTCCCTTCGTTGATGAATCGCACAACGCAGGGGTATCCCGTAGCAGATATCTATCGTGACGACGGCGGGAATACCGCAATGGAGTTTGCATTAGCTGGATTTTCCAAGGACGATCTCTCTATCGAGATTAAGCCTGAAAAGAATTCTATTACAGTTAGCGCTACCCAAGGAGAAGATGATAAGAAGAAAGGATTTCACCGCATTGCGCGACGAAACTTTTCCAAGACTTATATTAATTATGACAATAATTTAGATCTTGGCAATGCTACTGCTGAGTTCGAGAATGGTCTTCTTCGTTTGGTGGTGCCGGTTAAACCAGAGGTTAAGCCTTTAACTATTTCGATTAAGTAGAAAGTTAGTGTTTTGATCAGCCCTTTAACCTAGTTATCTATGAGGGTAAAAAAATGGCTAAGGTTAAAGGGCGATCAATACTCACTCCTTCATCTTCCAAGAAAACGAGCCAAGGCAATGGCAAGTTTAGCAAAAGCCCATCGGCAGGCGGCGAAGCGTTCACGGGAACCCAGCGTAGAGGAAGTCCCCCGAGCAAAGCACGGCGGCGTAAAAAACCCTACAGAGGACAAGGAAAATGAAGTCCGACGCGGATAAACTTAAAGATTTAAAATTAGAAAATGAGATGCTTATCACCACGGTTCATGAATTATATGACCTTGTAAAGGATTTACGTTCCGAGAACAAAGATTTAAAACAACAATTGGAGATAATTGAAGATGTCTGAGAACGAACGCCCATATTTAGAAATTCCGCTCCCTCCTCCTGAGTGGATTGAATATCATCAAAGACTCAAGGAAGAGGATGAGAAAAGAAAAAACAAAGAAAGTGAAAAAAGTATTGACATTGACGGAAATGTGATTATAATTGATATATGAAAATTGAAGATTATATTGTTAATCACGCCAAGAGAGGTTGTTACGAAGTTCTATTGGAAGAAGGAGAGCAATTGCTTTATCTGACCAACTTCCGTAACCCAAGAGCAGCAAAGAAATTTATTGAGGAGCACAAGAGAGGCAATGTGCGTATCGATCCTGATACTTGTATTCCTACACCTGATTTTGAATAAGCCTTCGTAGCTCAGTTGGATAGAGCAACGGCCTTCTAAGCCATGGGTCACAGGTTCGAGTCCTGTCGGAGGTACCAAAGAATGAATAACGATAAAAAAATACAAGATATGATCTTAGAAAATGAGCAGCTTAAAAAGCACATACAAACGTTATACTTTCAAATAAGATCACTTGAAAGAGGGTGTGCTTGCTACATGAATAATTGCAAGAATACGGAAAATCATGTTCAAAAAAAAGAAGAATAGTTTGAAAAAGTTATTGACATTTATACTGATGGTGTTTATAATACAGGGGTGTTTAGAAATAGATCATAGAGGAGCATTACCTGCGCCTGTTTCGTGGAAGGGCAAAATACCTCCCCCCCAAATAGAAGTAGTAGAAGTTATTGACCAAGATAACATTGAGGGTCTTTATGATGTAGCACCTAAATCAATTTCGATCGATTTCGATTGATTTTGGTTGCACACCATTTTAATAAATTACATGACAAGGAGTAAAATTATGTATAACACTGATAAAAAGATTGGAAAATTTAGTTCCGATGATATTTTTCTTTTGAAGATTATCGGCGCATGCACGTTGGCAGGAGCTGTGTGCTGGATAGGTTTTCTGTAGGATTTAGTTAGGAGAAATTAATGAAAAAATTATTACTAATAACAGCTGCACTTTTGCTATCTTTCTCAAGTTGCATAGTACGCGATGCCTCCACTCCCACTATTGATTATGAATACGATGATAGTAATTTTTATGATTACGATGATGTCATTGTATCTGATTATTTGTGGTGTGAATATAGTTCACCGTATTACAGAACACCAGAGTTTTGTGAAGAAGATTTTTATGGTGAGTTTATTTGTTGTACGTGGGAGGTAGGCTATGATTGTTACGAAGATTGGTGTGCCTGGTATGATACCTGCGAGTGGTATTTTGATATCGATATATGTTATTAACATAATTGAGGATAGTCCGTGACAGAAAAGAAACCCAAGATACCTTCATTTCTGTTTAGGATATATATATCCCGCCGCGAAGCAAAACTGATTTTGAATCGTTTAAATTTAACTGATGCAGAAATTGAAGAGAAGCCTTGGAAGGGCCGATTACAACAAAATTTAGTTGATTTAATTAAGCGCTCTCTGGTCAAGAAAGATGAGAAAATAATGGAGAAGAAAGATGCTAGCTGATGTAGTTTTGGGATTGCAATATGGTGATGAAGCTAAGGGAAAAGTTACTCATTATTTGACTAAGTTTAAACACTATACCCACGTATTGAGATTTAACGGAGGCTGTAATGCAGGCCACACCATTTATCATAATGGTAAGAAGTTTGTCACTCATCATATTCCGGCTGGTGTTTTTTATGGTATTAAATCTATCATAGGACCGGGCTGTGTGGTTAGTCCCAAACATTTTTTTAAAGAAATAGAACAACTTAAAGCGGGTGGTATTGACGTTGAAGGAAAGATTTTTATAGCTGAAAATACACATGTAATAATGGAAGAACACATGGCGGAAGAGGCATCTGAGAGCAAGATTGGTACAACGAAACGAGGCAACGGGCCTGCCTACCGTGACAAATATAATAGAACCGGTGTCAGAGCTTCTGAAATTCCTTCTCTTAAGCCCTATCTTATTAATTTATATGAAGAATTTCATGGAGATACTTGTGTCAATATATTGTGTGAAGGCGCACAAGGCTTTGGATTAGATATTGACTGGGGTGATTATCCCTTTGTAACATCCAGTCATTGTGGTCTAGGAGGAGTATTTTTGAACGGTGTTTCTCCTCATTGGATTAGAGATGTGTGGGGGGTTGCTAAAATGTACGAAACGTATGTAGGGTCCAAATCCTTTGAGCCAGATCAAGCTGTTTTCCAATCTTTGCGTGATGTAGGCGAGGAATACGGTGCAACGACAGGACGTCCACGGCAGTGTAACTGGATGAACTTGGATTTCCTTCAACGGAACGCAAGATTTAACTCTGTTAGCAAACTGGTGATCAATAAGGTTGACGTGCTAAGGGAGCTGGGACAATGGAAGCTTTACCATAAAAATGAACTACTTGAATTTGAAAATGAAGCGCAAATGTGCGAATACATCTCTGGTGTACTAAATAAGGTAGAGGTCTTTTTTTCCGACGATAAGAACAGCATCTAATCTTATGAAACCAAAGAAGCTACAAAAGCGGCTAGCCTTGATTTCAAGAGCCAACGCTAAGATCAGTTATCTCAAAGAAGCAAATGTTTTCACGACGGACTTGGAGGCGTTGAATATTTTACAAGAGATGGTCAGTGAACTACAAGAAACAATATCAGAAAATCTAAAACTTTCGAAAGAAATGCAGATCAGTAAATCTCTTGGAACGAGGAACAAGAGGAAACACAAATGAAAGTATATATACCCAGTAAGGCAGATGAAATATTAGAGCAAGCAAAGAAGGAGCTTTATCTTTTGAAGACGGCTATCAAGACCGAAAGCGAAGAGAAGCTTAATACCCGTATTGATAAGATTCGACAGTTACTTATAGAGATGGAGGAATCTAAATAATGGACGAATACGACGTCGCCCAGAATTTACTTAAAAATATCTTAGCTAATATTAAAGTCATAAGAGAACTTTATTCATCACATCTAGAGGACTCCGACTTTGAATCTCTTCTTGAGGATGGAGACTTTAGCTGGTTCTTAGATATTTTAGATGAAATTGAAAATTAAAGCTTGACTTTTAAGACCGTGTGCATATAATATTAAGAGAAAAGGGGGAGTATCCGCTCTGTCTTATAAGCAGTTGAAACGGTAAATGGTTACACGCGGGTTCGATCCCCGTCTCCCCTACCAAATTAAGAACACATATGTCGAAAAGCCAGGAAAAATATCTACAAGAACTTGCAAAGTATAGTGATGTGATCCTAAATACGAGCACTACATACGTGAAAAAATCATTACCAAGTGAAAAGATTAAGATCTTGGAAGTGCAAGAAGGGGTTGTGGTTCTGGAGAATGTACGGACTGGCAATATCTTCACTAAGACAACTCATTGGTGCAGAAAGAATCTCGTTCCGAGCGGAGAATAAAGATATGGGAAAATATTTTGATACAATAATTTTAAGCGGGGGTTTTGATCCAGTGGAGCAGAAACACCTAAATATGTTTAGGTCCGCTTCCCAGCTAGCTTGCAAGGTAGTGGTCGGGCTCAATTCTGACGAGTGGCTACAAAAGCACAAGGGGGCACTCAACACTCCTTTCCTTGCGCGTAAGGAAGCCCTAGAAGCTCTAGAAAATGTACACGAGGTTCTATCTTTTGATGATAGCGATGGAACAGCACAGGCTCTCATAAGTAGCTTAGATGCAGCGTACCCCACTCACGATTTGGCGTTTGGTAACGGGGGCAACCGCAAGATACAGAATACCCCAGAAGTAGAAATTTGTCAGAAGCTTGGCATTGCTCAAGTGTGGGGTGTGGGGAATTGTTTTGATTAGGAGGAACTATGTTTGAAATGTTTGAAGGAACATCGATGTTATTTGCCTTGTTAGGTATCAATATATTTATGTTATATATGGTTAGGCACGTGATAAGGGATAACAAAGATGAATGAAGAAGACCTAGAGATTGATATTGAAGATATTGATCTGGCAGACTTAGATTTGCTGATTGACGATGATTGGATAAGTAGCATCGAAGGTACAGGCAGCATTCAGATCGATTTGGATTATTTGGATTGAAGATGAAAGTTGGTGACTTAGTTAAAGATATTTATTCTCATGTTTTGGGATTGATAATCGACATCCAAGAAAAACCAACTGGCGCGGATATTTATACAAAAGCGCATATTCTATGGGTCGACCCAGGGGATGAAATGAAACTTACCACTCCACGAAGTTGGCGAAGGGAAATGCAAATAGAGACCATCAATGAAGCAGGGTGATTTAGTAAGATGTATCTGGTGTCCTTTTACAGACGGAGGAACACCAACAGATCATCCTCTTTTTGCTCGAAGTCCAGAGTGGGAGGGAACATATAAATTAACGCGACCTATTAAAAATGAGTTAGGAATAATTCTATGCGTCGATCCATATCCTCACAATGATTTTACTACAAACAAAGGTAAAAAGATACACATTTGTTTTTTTAACGGAGTCCGATGGGCTCTCTATAAAGAACAACTCACATTGCTTAATGCATCTTAAAAAGATTAAAAACTATTTATATTATTATGAAACTTCTACTTGAAAACTGGCGAAAGTATCTCTCAGAATCAAAGGCAGAGATAAATAATGAGCTTTCAGAGATAGCATTTAACACGATGTCTGCGATGTCTGTGTTTCGCGACGACGGCAACCTCTCAGAAGCGGAAGCAGCGGATCTCCAATATCTTGCAAGCAATGCTGCGAATCCAGATGCAGAAGTTGTTGATAGATTTTATGACTCATTATACGGTGGAAAGCGAGCCGGTTTCCTCTCCGCTTATTCGCGTGACGAGTTGGCTAGAATGGATTTATATCTCTTAGACGGACACAACGCAGGCTTCGCCATTAAGGATGGTGACGATATTGTTAGCGTCCACAATAACTCTGAGCTAAGAGGTTTGGGAAGCGAATTTATGAGAAAAGCCAAAGAGGTTGGAGGCGCAAGACTAGATCATTTTGATGGTTTTTTGAGTGGCTTGTATAGAAAATACGGCTTCAATAATGTGTATGAAGTATATCAGTGGGATGAAAAATATAAACCTGCAAAATGGAACTATGACGAGGTAGACATTTTGAATCCACAAAATAGTATATATGCAGACGCACTTGACGATATGATGTACGAAGATCCTGGTGCTCTCCCAAATGAAGAAGTCGACATCAAAGCTGAAAGCGGACTGGATATTGACATTAACCCGAAATTAAAATATAATAGTTACAAATATGGACGCCCTGATGTAATCATGAGAAAACTATCTTAATTTTAAATTCGGAGAAACAATGAAGAAAGAAATACTTTATAAAGTACATGAAGGCTGTTATTTTAAGAAAGAAGAACTCACAGCCATGTGGTCGGAGAAATACAGTGATCCTAAGTTGGATCAAGAATGTTATTTGGTAAGAGTGATGCTCAAAAATAATTCTACTATATTAACTATCGCACATTCTCCCTCTAAGGAAGAGGCAGACAAGACGATTAAAGAAATAAATAAGACTTGACTCTTTAGCAAAAAATATTTATAATAGAAGAATGGAAAAAGGAATTTTAAAAGTAGGGGATTTGGTAAAATCCAAATGGTGTACTGATTACAATGAAAATGATTACGGAATTGTTAAGTGTGTATCAAAATCCAAGTCCCATGGCTATGTAGCGGTAGCGTGGACTGATGATTTTTTTAGTGAGTGGCAAGCTGAAGGATCTTTGGATCTAATAAGCGATGGAACATCTTAATGAAAAGCGAGACCTTAAAGTTAGCTTGGTTTCTTATTGCTTATATTTTTAATTTTGGTGATGCTATCTTTACAATGTATGCTATATCTATGGGGGCAACCGAGTTAAATCCTGTTATGGCATATGCTCTAGACATCGATCCTGTATTTTTTCTATGCGTAAAGGTATTGGTTTTTGCATTGGCGCTCGAATATATTGTGCGGAGGGCACCGAGGCTATTGATTTACACTGCTATTCTCTATACTTTTGTAATGGGTTGGCATCTATCTTTTTGGATGGGGATTTGGTAAATGAAAATCGGTGACTTGATCAAGGTAGCTTTTTGCCCCCCTCCTGAGAGCAGCTTTTATAACTGCGGGTGCTTTTTCTGCTCTAACAAGAGCAATCGTATGGGGATAATCAAAAAGATACAGCAATCGGAGACGTCTGCTGCAAAGGCGTATACCGTTCAGTTCGATATAGGCGAGTGGATAGTCTTTGAAGAAGAAATGGAGCTAGTAAGCGTCTTAAATGAGAGTGAGTAGATATTTTCCTTGACTTCGCTCAAGCGGTTCTTACAGTATATACATGCAAAAGAAAAGTCCACAACTTGGTGACTTGGTGATGTTCGATGAGTACAACAATAGCCTTAACACACCTTGGCAGCATCAACTTGGCATCATTACTGAGATGCGACCGCACAAGCGATGTGTGGTACGTTGGCCCGATGGCGGCACCAGTATGCCTGAACTGCGAATTTTAGATATCCTAAATGAATGTGAGGGAGCGAGCAAGAACAAATGAGTTCAAAAAATACAAAGAAACCATGGTTTCTTTATGTAGTACGGTGTAGCGATGATACATTTTATACGGGAGTGACAAGTAATATTGACCGTCGTGTTAACGAGCACAACCATTCATCCAATGGAGCAAAATATACAAAGACACGAAGACCGGTTCAGTTAATTTACTGGAGAGATTTCAAGGATCGATCGGCAGCACAAAAAGCTGAATATAAGTTTAAGAAATTAACTCGATGCCAAAAAGAGAAAATCATAAATGAATATCTATAAAGTATTAACAGTTAGTTTGTTTCTCATAACTCTTCTTCTGATATATAATGGTTACGAGAAGAAGCGAGCGCTGGACTCTTGTATAAACGATGTTACGCAAAAATGTTCAGGTTTATTTTCCTATGCTTCTGCGCTGGAAGAAGAGAATGCCAGACTGAACAAGCTCATTCGAGATTGTAGAGCTAATGAAAGCAGGTGATCTAGTGAGGATCAATCGTCCAAGCTCCGAGATGACCCACGGATCCCTTGGTTTAATAATTGAATTATGTGCGCCAGGTGCTCATCACCAAAATGATTTGTGGAGAATCCTGCTTTGTGATAATACAAAAAGGACATCTCAATTGCTTTTTGTAGCCCAGAACTTGGTGATAGTCAGTGAAAGTAGGTGATTTGGTCAAATGTAAAGATGACCGTAACTTATATTTTGGCTATGGTATGATTTTGGAAGCTGAATCTCGTATGATTCTTGTCCGCTGGTTTGAAGATAATAACGAAGAATGGGTTTGGAAAATTAGTTTAGAGGTAGTCAGTGAAAGTAGGTGATTTAATTAGAGATAGAGACTATCCAGATGATTGCCCAGGCATAATCGTTCGTATAGATGATCGAAGAAAATCAAGACCGTATATTGTTTTGTGTTCCGATGGAGTTTGTAGGTCATTTCCGAAGCGCTACGTTGAAACCGATTGCGAAATTGTAAGTGAAAATAGGTGACCTAGTGTCCATACGACCTATTTTTGGTCGCCCCCTTGACAAAACCATCGGCGTTGTTATACTTGAAGCAGAATACGAGGGATATAAGGGACCTAAACCGATGAGGACGTTTTGCATTCAGTGGTTTGCAGACAGACCGCAGCAATGGTGGGACGAAGACGATTTGGAGATTGTAAGTGAAAGTCGGTGATTTGGTTCAAATTTTACCTGCTCGCATCAGTCACTATATTATAGTTGATAGATGCGTTGATCAACAATACGGTACTCCGCAATGGATTCTCTATTCGTTGGATGATACAGGAGGAATAACAATGTCCGAGTCATGGATCGAGGTTGTCAGTGAAAGTCGGTGATTTGGTTAGAGATAACGGAGATAATGATTTGGGTCTTGTCGTGAGCGAGGTTCGTTCTTATGATTTGGATGGAGAAGAGGGCGCAGAGTATGTCTGGGTCCAATGGAGCGAGTACGAAAACCCACAAAGAATGGCGCTGAAAGCAATAGTCGACGGCTGGGTTGAGGTAATCAGTGAAAGTCGGTGATTTAGTTCGTTTTTCAAAACATAATATGTATAACAAAAAGTTAGACATTAAATGGGGCTTGGGCTTGGTTACCGAGGTATATAGCGACCATGGTCGTGATAATGACGATCATGATGTGGAAGTTTGGTGGGCTAAGGTTGGTACTTCGCGAACGATAGCAGAAGATGTCATGGAGATAGTTAATGAAGCTCGGTGATTTAGTGGGGTTCGGTGATCGCACAGGCATCATCGTCGAGGATCATACAATGTGGTGTACCTACGCCAATGATGAGCCATATCTAATGGGTGCAATGGTGGTTTATATTGAGGGTCGGCTTCGACGTGTGGTATATAAGAATCTGAGGCTGCTTAATGAAAGTCGGTGATTTAGTTCAATATCATGCTCGTGAAGAAGAGGAGGACACACTAGGCATTATTATAAAAGAAGAAGTTCAGCGAAACTATCTTGGAGAGCCAAAATTTTTTGTTGAGGTTCACTGGTTCGACAATGATGAAACAACTTATGAACACGCTGATATCCTTCTTGATCCGGCTGAAGAGTGGATATGGGTAATATAATGAAAGTCGGTGATTTGATTGAATGCCCCGCAGGAATTGGGTTGATAACTGACGCCAATACTGTCAAACAAGGTGGATATGTTTTTGTGCATTTTCTCGGTGGATGGGGCAATGTCGTTGTCTATTGTAATACATTGAAGGTGATAAGTGAAAGTCGGTGATTTGGTAAAACCTGTACCATGTTACCCTTGACTTTCCGAATACCGTACCTATAGTTAGAGCGTAACTGCTTACAAAAGGAGACAAGAAGATGGTCTGGATGAAAGATCCAAAAACCGGCCGGAGCAAGAGAACGGTTCATTGTGGCTGGTGCTATGAAACAGGACACAACCGTGCGAGCTGCCCCCACTTAGGGGAAGCCATGAAGAAAAGAGTCGAGGATCTTAAAAAGCAAATTGAAAGAGGCGTGTTCGAGAATTCTTATTGGGATGAATCGAAGGCCAGATATGAGATAGACCGCGTAGAAAAAAGATATGGTAGAGGCAAAACGCGCAAGAAAAGTACGTGTTCTTATTGTGAAGATGAAGGGCACAATAGAAGGTCATGCGAATTTCGTAAGAGTGATGTGCGTGCAGACGTTCAGAAAACCTTGTCGGCACGCAAAGAAATCGCGACCCGATTAGACCTTTCGGGATTTGGTCCCGGTGCTCTCGTCATTATCCATAAAAAATGGGGTGACGAGCCAGGAGAACAGCCTGCTTTGGTGGACAGTATCAATTTTGTTGCCATTACTCATGAAAATGTTTTCGGTGGCAATCATGATTTTACAAGATTAGCAATTGCTAGAGGGTTCCCTACAGAGGATTACCCAAAAGGGCGAACCTATCCAATTTCACTGCCTTTAGATGTAGTTGATATTCATAATCGCGCAACCAAGGCAAAACTTCACTGCTATACACAGTTTGATGCTTATGAATTGGTATCTCCTGTTAATGTCTCAGTCCCAGATGAGTTTTTAACTCTAGAGGGTTGTTCAAGGGGTGTTCGTTTGTCGGGCAAGTTTGAAGGGCGACGACCTCTCGAATATAGCAATCCGCACTATCCACCAGAGGAGGAATAATAATGACTTTGAAAGAAGCACATAAGCTACAACCTGGCGCAATCGTTAGGGAATCTTGGGGGCATGCCTGGAATCAAGGGCTTGTCTTGGCTAAAACATATGTGAAGGAAACTCATAGAGCCAAGATGCTATGCCAAATGAAAGAGGAACGCTATGATGTTGTGGTTCATTGGCTAAAAGGTCCGAGGACAGGAGCCAGGGAGACAAATCCAAACACCTATCAAAATTGGGAACTGATGCTTCTTTCTCATTATGTCCCTTGACTTTGGAAAATCCGTCCCTATGGTATGGGCGTACCCTACTAACGAAGGAAAAGCAAAATGGGTTATCGTTCAGAAGTAGTCTTCGCAGTTTCAGAAGAAGTGATTCCCGCTTTGATGTGTTTGTTCGCAAAGAAGCCAGAGGTGCAGAAGCTTTGCACTGTTGATTCAGAGCTAGATACTGACTACCAAGATGGTTGGCTAATGCGCTGGGACTATATCAAGTGGTACGAATCCGACACTGTGATAAATGATCTTGCGAGTTTCATCGAGGCTTTAGAATCTGATGACTTGTCTGATTATGGGTTAGATGACGACACGGACGGATGGTATCAACGGTTTAAGTTTATCCGCATAGGCGAAGATTATGATGATGTGGAGTCTAAGGGATGCGGATTTGACGACATCCAATTGAACCGAGCAATTTCATATTAAATATTGACTTTAGGTAATCCGTGCTTATAGTTATATTGTGGGAGGATCATATTCAATGATACAGACTGAAAACGATAATTTTATCTCTAGGGTTAAGAAGCTTATAGATTCTCCTCATCTTTCGGATTGGGAGGAAGGCTTTTTGAGTTCTCTGAAGACCTCACTTGATAAATGGGGCAGACTAACAGCCCGACAGCATTCAGTATTGCAATCTATTGAAAGCAAGAATGATCCTGCCCATGTGGCTGCTCGGAAGGCATGGGCAGAAAATTTCACTGATGAAATGCGTGAAAAGCTTGTGATTGCTGCTCGCTACTACACACAGAATCCTCCTTACTTTGCAGATGCAGCGGAAAGAATTCTTTCCGATGATAAATACATGCCATCTCAAAAACTATATACCAAGATGGTTGAGAACAAATATGTCAACCGCGTCATCGCGAACATCGAATCTGAACCAACTTACCCAGCAGGTTCAATGGCTTGCGTCAGAGCAACTGCTAGCGGCTATCTGGGACGTTTGCGGAACAAATTGGTAATGGTAGTCGAATACCCTGACAAGTTGCCTCGTGCGGCCAAAGGTGCCAAACCTGTAGTGATTCTCCCGGTAGGTTCAACCGAGATGATTGAAACCGAAGAACGTTGGCTTAAACGTGCGAGTGTGTGATGAAAAAAGTATTTCAGTCCCTTGCAGGAATGGCATATGAATTGTTTGCACCCTTTGCTATTCTCTATTTAATATGCACCCTAATATGGGATCACCATCACATTACCAGAATGTGGTTTCACTTGCAGAGTTGGCTAGCTTCCGTGCTATGTGTGCTTTAACTCGTTGAAATAATTAAAAAATATATTTTTTCTTTACTCATGAGATACTGTTCCTACAGTATAGGAGATTAAAGCACTGTGGCGGAATTGGCATACGCAACGGACTTAAAATCCGTCGCCCGTAAGGGATTGAGGGTTCAAGTCCCTCCAGTGCTACATTCACAAAAGGAGATAGAGGTGGATTTCACTTTAATTACAATAGTTTACCCGGTAATGACGGCGTTGGTCCTGGCTTATCGAATTTTTGTTGCATAAAAACCTTTACTTTGGTTTTTTCGTTCTTATAGTTTAAACATCAATGGAAGCTAATACTTATAGTATAGGAGAATAAAATGGCTGTTGATTTCAAAACGTTTCGTTCCGTGGCATCCCACGTTATAGCTGTCAAGAAACCTGTCTTGCTGCGTGGTCGTCATGGAGTCGGTAAATCTGAGGTTGTATATCAGGTTGCTGAAGATCTTAAACTACCCGTTGTCGAACGTCGTGCGTCACAAATGACCGAGGGCGATCTCATTGGATTACCTAAGACTGACGGTGATATCACTTCTTTCTGTCCCCCTGATTGGTTTCATCATGCTTGTGAAAAAGCAGTGGTTCTCTTCTTTGATGAAGTTGATCGTGCTGTAACCGAAGTGCGTCAAGGTCTTTTCGAGTTGACTGATTCTCGCAAACTCTTTGGTAAACACTTGCATCCGAAAACTGTCATCTTGGCTGCTGTTAATGGCGGCGAGCATGGTTCCCAATATCAGGTAGGGGAAATGGACCCGGCTGAATTGGACCGATGGACTGTTTTTGATGTAGAGCCAAGCGTTGAAGATTGGTTGGATTGGGGCAAGAAAGAGATTGATTCTCTTATCTGGGACTTCATCAATCAGAATCGCTCTCACTTGGAGCACTCTGAAGACTTTGAGCCAAACAAAGTTTATCCTTCACGTCGTTCTTGGAAGCGCTTGAATGATTGCTTGGTTGCTGCTAGTCTTCTGTCTGAGGAGCAAAAGCATAATGCTGACGTGTATCATCTTTCTAGTGCCTTTGTTGGCATGGAAGCCGCCGTTGCGTTCCACGATTTCGTTCAGAATTATGAACGTCAAGTGACTGTTGAGATGATTCTTGATGAGGGACAAACCGAGAAGACTTCTGACTTTGGTATCAACGAGCATTGTGCGCTCATCGAGAAGATGGAAGCTACCGATACTTTTGTTGAACCTCTTGCAGAAGAACAGATTCAAAACTTGACGAATTACTTCGTAACGCTTCCTTCCGAGGCAGCAATGAAGCTTTGGACGGTTCTCGGTAAAGGCGATAATCAAAATGTAATCGCGTTGCACAAGGCAACTTCTGACGATGGTACTAAAGTTTCTGCTCGCATGGTTCAAATGCTAACCGGAAAGGAAAAGAAATAAGAGTTACGCAAAGGGTAAAAAGAGTTTATTTAATCAAACACCTTTCGCCTTCTAGGTGTCAAAACAAAAGCAGGATAGTAAGGCTGCTCTACGAGAAATCAGCCCCCTTTGCGCTTTTTCCTTTACTTAATCAAATCCGTTCCTATAGTTAGTATGTAACAGGGAGACAAACCGTGTTTAATTTGAATGACCATATATTTCGTTTGCTTCAACGCGAACCATTCTTCGCTGCCCTTTCCAGGCGCATCGAGAAGACAGAAAGCAAAGCCATTCCAACGGCTGGCGTTCGTGTGAACCCTGATACGGGTTATTATGAGATGATGTATAATGCAGACTTCTTTGAAAATCTGACTGATGAACAAAGGTCTGGTGTCTTGGTTCATGAGTTTTATCATCTTGTTTTTGAACACGTAACTGGCCGTTTACCTGATGAACTAGAAGGCGCAATGGTTAAGCCTACGCGAAAGCAAATGGGTCTTTTTAAGCTTTGGAACATCGCAACTGATCTTTCAATCAATTGCCATATTGGCAAAAGTAAATTGCCTGAGAACTGTTGTTTTCCTGGTGTTGGTATGTTTGAAGATTTCGCTGAATTTGAAACCGGGGAATTCTATTATGAAAAGCTCAAAGAGAAACTAGAAGAAGAAAAGCAAAAAGGCGAAGGTGGAGGCAAAGGCGAATTCGATCCTGATGCCGCTGGTCAGTTTGATGACCATGGCGAATGGGGTGATGAAGCTTGTGACGAGGCAACAAAGGAAATTGCCAAAGAACGCTTGAAAGAAGC
>JGI25133J35611_10000108_pt1 | contig 43606 bp, 36 predicted proteins | sample ETNvirenome_6_85_FD_35611 | JGI IMG/M metagenome (IMG submission 35611) | reverse complement strand
CACAAAAATTAAGTCCTAAAGCAGCAAAAGCTAAGGCACAAAGAGATCTTGCCGCAGCTAAAACTCCAGATAGAAGACGTAAAAAAGCCGAAAATCAACGAAAAAGACGTAAAGCTGCAAAAAAACACGGAGCAAATTGGCTAATCGACAAAGATTACGATCATACAAAGAAAAGATTCGTAAAAACATCACAGAACAGAGGTGGGTATGGTACAGGAACTAAACCTCGTAGTAAAAATAAATAAAAACTAACATATATGTCAAATATAATCACTTATCCTACGGGTACACCCTCTGCAAGTGACTTAGTATTAGGAACAAAATTGGCAGATCCTAATATTGAAGGAGATACAAACAAAACTAGAAACTTTACTGTAAAGCAAATAGCTGCATTCGCTAATGTTACTGCAGCATATACAGTTTATACAGCACTTGTGACGCAAACAGGAGGTACTGCCCCAACAGCAACGGTTTTACAGAATACAACTGGAGATACATTAACTTGGGCTCGAACAGGAGCAGGAACATATACTGTTACTAGTGGTACCGCGTTATTTACTCCCAACAAAACTGCAGTATTTTGCAATGTTGGTAATGGAGAACCAAATCAAATGTTAATGTGGACTAGAACTAGTACTTCAGTTCTCACATTGACTACAAACGGATCTGATGGTAGAATAACAAGTGGTGCTTTTGAAGTAAGAATATACTCATAAAAATTAACACATGGCAAGAATAAGTTCATATCCGTATGATAGTACAGTTACTGATAAAGATGCATGGATAGGAACCGAGTCATCTAATAGAAGAACAAAACAGTTCACAGCTAAAGCAGTTGCAGATTATTTAAATCTAAATGCTAAAGTAAACATTGGAGGACAAATGTCTTTTACATGGGATGATGTTGAAAAAGGAGGTACAGGTACTATATCTAAAGTAGGTGGAGCTGGTTCAGGAGGTGCATTCAATACATTAACAGAAGTATATTTATCTAAAAATGAAGTAAACGGTCAAGATGTAGTAAAGTTTTTAGAGTATATAACAACAAAAGATATTTTATTAGGACAAGGTGATCAAATTAGTCAATTTGGTCATTATACATTAGATACTTATGCAGTAGATACTAATCCTAATTTTTATAAAGCAACATTAACATATTTAGGTGGTAATGGAACTATAGTAAATTCACAACAATATACATTAATTCACTTTGATATATCAGATTCTGAAGATGTAACATATATATTTACGCAAGGAGTTCCAGCTGCTACTTGGACAATAACACACAATTTAAATAAATTTCCATCAGTTTCAGTAGTAGATACTGCTAATTCTAATGGATTTGGTGATGTAACTTACAACAGTGCAAATCAACTAACAATAACATTTTCTGGCGCATTTGCTGGAAAAGCATTCTTAAACTAACTAAAAGATGGCAATAAATTTTTTAAACTCGGTTAATTTTAACCAAAACCAAATAATAGCACCAGCAATAGAATCGCTGGCTACCGCCCCAGGAACCCCTGTAGAAGGGCAAATGTATTTTGATAGTACTGGTGGTGATAAAACAATGTATTATTACAACGGAACAACTTGGAAATCAATGGATGGTTCTGCTGGTACTATGTCTAACTGGGTTATACGTGATGATGATAATGACGATAAAACAGTATCTGATGGTCAATATGTAAAAGTTACCATGGCTAATGGAACTGCAGGTACTAATTTATCTGGTTCTGGTACAACAGGAGATCCTTATATATTAGCATTAACCTCTCCAGGAGATACAACATATAGTAAAGCAACTGCTACTTCTTTAGGATTAGTAAAACTAGAAGACGCAACAGTACAAACAGAAGCTGCACAAAGTATAACTACTACTGCATCTAGAACATACGGTGTTCAATTCAATGCTTCAGATCAATTAGTTGTTAACGTCCCTTGGACTGATACAACTGGTGCTGTAACTTCAGTAGATGAGACCACAGCGGGTACTTCTACAGGAACTCCTATAGTTGTTAATCCAACAACAGGAGCAGTATTAGTTCAACCAATGGCTTACGATGGTGGTTCTAATGTAGGACACGTTCCTTCTGGCGGTGGAGCAAGTACTTTCTTAAGAGGTGACGGAACATGGGTAACTCCTACGGATACAACTTATGTAGCGATGAATACTGCTACTTTAGGTTTAGGTAAATTAAGATACGCGAGAGGATCTACACCTGCAGCAAACAGTAAAACTGAAACAGCTTCAAGAACATATGGTGTAACTGATAACTCTAGTAATCAATTAGTAGTAAATGTACCGTGGACGGATACAGATAATAATTACACATATGCTTTAAGTGTAGGTGCTGTATCATCTAACGAAAGTACATTAACACTTACTGGTTCAGGAGGTGGTAGTTCAACTACTGCTAAATTCTCAGGTACTAGTAATGAGATTGCAATTACAACTCCAGCTACTGGTGATGGTGGTGATATTACAATTGGTTTAGCTACTGATGTAACAATTGTTGGTGATTTAACAGTTTCAGGTGGCGATATAACATTAAGTGGTACAGGTAGAATACAAGGTATAGATACTATTAGTGCTTCTACAGATGCTGCTTCTAAAGGATATGTTGATGGACTTGTTTCTGGTGGTTTAACTTTTAAAGATGGTTTCAATGCTGGTACAGGTGCAATTGATGGAGGTGGTAATCTTACAACAGGTGCTTCCAGAGTTGCATTAACAGTTGGTGATTACTATGTAGTAACTACTGCTGGTAGTTTTTATGGATCAGTTACTTTAGATATAGGGGATTCTGTAATATGTAAACTAGCCGCGGCAGAAGGAACATCTGATGTAAATGACTGGGTTATTGTTCAGTCTGATGAAGGTGTTGTAGCTNTNNCATCAGGAAATNCTGTAAGTGCTTCTACNGGNNNNGCANTAACNTCTAANACAGGNGCTACAGGNTCTGTANCAGTTCNATCNTTNNCATATGATGGNGCNNNTAATGTTGGTCACGTTCCAANTGGTGGTACTTCTAGTACATTCCTTCGTGGNGATGCTACTTGGGTNACTCCTACAAATACTACATATAGTGCGATGGATTCATCCACTTTAGGATTAGGTAAATTAGAAGATGATACTACACAAACAACNGCAGCTAATGCAGTTACTACTACAGCGAGTAGAACTTATGGAATTCAATTTAATTCTTCAAATCAACTCGTAGTTAATGTACCTTGGACAGATAGTAATACTACTTATAGTGTAGCAGATGCTTCAACTCTTGGTTTAATTAAGATTGAAGACGATACTGAACAATCAGTAGCTGCAAATACAGTTTCATCTACAGCGTCAAGAACTTATGGTTCACAGCTTAATAGTAGTAATCAACTTGTTATAAATGTACCTTGGACAGATACTACAACTAATGAAACTATAACACTTTCAGGAGATGTAACAGGTAGTGGTACAAGTGCTATTACAACAACGATTGCTGCAGATGCAGTTGAATCTGGTATGCTTAATGATAATGTTATATCTGGTCAAACTGATATAGGTGGAGCTATTGCTGCTACTGATGAAATATTAATAAGTGATAATGGTAGTCTGAGAAGATCAGATGTATCTAGATTATTAACATATATAGCTGGAGCAAAAGCTTCTACAGTAGTATTAAATACATCAACTTCAAATGTATCACAACAAGGAAGTCCACCAGCTGGAACAGAAGGTTGGGTAATAGATTGTTCTGCAGAACTTGGAATTGCTGCTACAAGTGTAATGTGTGAGGTTTATTCAGTAGCTGCACAATCAGGTAGAGAAATTTTAGCTGGTGAAACAGTTTACGCAAATATATCTAGAAGTGGTGATGATCTTACGATAAACTTTGTTGGATCTAGTATTGCACAAGGTACTTATACTGCTCTTATAACAAGATGTGGATAACATAAAATAAAATCAAATTAAATGGCTATAAACTTTTTAAATAAGACTAGACTCCCAGATAACGCTAAATTAACGTTTGGTGATGTGCCAGATTTTGAAATATATCATAATAGTTCTACAAATGTAAATTGGATTAGTTCTTTATTAGATAGACAATTAATTTTAAGTTCAAATTATCTATATATTAAAAATCAAGATCAAGACGAAAGTATAGCCTCTTTCTTAGCTGATGGTGCAGTAACACTATATTACAACGCAGCAACTAAATTTGCTACTACAAATACAGGTATAGATATAACTGGAGGATTTACAACTTCATCTTCTTCAGATTGTGCTGGTCTAAATATGACCGCTGATATTGCAATGGGGAGCAACAACATTACTATTAGTGGTTATATTGGTAGAGATGCTGATAATCGTGTAGATTTTCAAACTGATGATGTAATACAGTATAGAGTAGGAGGCAGCTATCTATATAGAATGGATGGTAATGGTTTCCGCGCTTACACAGATAGTGCGGTGGATTTAGGGGGTTCGAGTTATTATTGGGCCAATGCTTATATTGACGCAATTACAACAACTGGTAATGTTACGGTTGGTGGAGACATACTTACTAATACTGATAGTTCTTCAGATATAGGAAAAACAGGCAAAAGATGGGCAAATCTTTGGGTAGATAGTATTAACGGATCAAGTCCTGGAACAGGTACAGTAACTTCAGTAGCAGTAACTGCTGGAAGTGGAATTAGCATATCAGGTTCTCCAATTACAGGTAGTGGTACTATAACTGTTACAAATACTCAAACTTCTGATACAGGAGTTCCTGCGATTTTATCTGACGGTGCAAGTCCTACATTAAATACAGGAATAACCGCAGCAGAAGTAAGATCTTTAATTGGAGCGGGTACTTCTTCAAGTACAGGTACGGTAACTAGTGTGGCAACTGGTAGTGGTTTAACCGGTGGTACAATTACAACTTCGGGTACACTATCTCACGCAGATACTTCTGATCAAGCATCAGTAGATAACTCGGGAAGAACTTTTATACAAGATATTACTCTTGATACATTTGGCCATGTAACAGGAATTACATCAGCAACTGACTCTGATACTTATGATGGTACAGTAACATCTGTAGCTACATCTGGTACAGTCAATGGTTTAACATTAACAGGTGGAACTATTACAACAACTGGTACCATAACATTAGGTGGAACACTTNCTATTANTAACNGCGATTGGTCAGGNNCNGACTTAGCTGTTGCTAACGGTGGAACTGGAGCATCAACCGCTGCTGGTGCAAGATCTAACTTAGGAGCAGGTACAGGAGATGGCTCGGTAACAAGTATTACTGCAGGAACAGGTTTAGATGGTGGTACAATAACTGGATCAGGTACAATAGATTTAGCCGATACCGCAGTTACTGCAGCTAGTTATACTAACGCTTCTATTACAGTAGATGCACAAGGTAGACTTACCGCTGCGTCTAGCGGAAGTGATGCTCAAGGAGTTACATCTGTAGGTACAGCTGGTACTGTAAATGGATTAACTTTAACTGGAGGAACAATAACTTCTACAGGTACTATTACTTTAGGAGGAACACTTACGATTAACAATGGTGATTGGTCTGGAACAGACTTAGCTGTTGCTAATGGTGGTACAGGTGCAAGTAATGCAGCAGATGCAAGAACTAATTTAGGATGTGGTACAGGTGATGGTACAGTTACTTCGATAGGTATAACAGCTGGGACTGGTATAACAGTTTCGGGATCTCCCGTAACAGGATCAGGTAATATAACAGTTACTAATAGTGCCCCAAATGTGGCTGAGACTTTTACTGGATGGGTAATTAGAGATGATGATAATGATGATAAAACATTAAGCGGAAGCACAAATAAGTATTTAAAAGTTACCATGGCAAATGGTACAGCTGGTACAAACTTGTCTGGAACTGGTACCACAGGAGATCCTTATGTACTAGCATTAACTTCACCAGGAGATTCTGGCCTTATGACTTGGGATATTGGATCTACTACTGGTACAGATCAAACTGTTAGTAATGGACAAACTGTTGATATAGTTGGTGGAACAGGTATTTCAGGAACTGTAGGTGGAACAAGAACAGTTACTTTAGATCTTGATGACACAGCGGTTAGTGCTGGAAGTTACACCAATGCTTCAATAACAGTAGACGCACAAGGTAGACTTACTTCAGCATCTAGTGGAAGTGATGCACAAGGAGTTACCTCTATAACATTTGATTCAGACTCAGGTAGTACAACTGCTATAACAAGCACTGGAACAATTGATATAGCTGGTGGTACTAATGTAACTACTTCAGCTACTGGTAGTACTGTAACCATAAATTCTACAGATCAATATACAGGTACTGTAACAAGTGTAGGAATTACCGCTGGTACAGGAATAAGTGTATCTGGTTCTCCAGTTACAGGATCAGGAAGTATAACCGTAACAAATACAGCGCCTGCTACAATAGATGGTAGTGGTGCTTCAACTAGACTAGCATATTGGTCAGATAGTGATACATTAACTTCAAATGCTGGATTAACATATGCCGCAGCTGATCATTTAACAACTACTAGTCAAGTTCGTGTAGGAGATGGAACTAAAAGTGCACCATCATATAGTTTTGATGGTGATAGAAACACTGGTATGTACAGTGGTGGAACGGATATTGTAGCGTTTGCAGCAGGAGGTAATACTAGTTTATTAGTAGAATCAGATAAAATTACAGCCAAAACTAATATAGTTTTAGAGGATACAAACATTGAAGAATCAGTTACATTAGGATCTGGTGAAACTTCAGGTACAATAATTAAATTTGGAGATGCAGCCTCTAAAACTGCAGGAAAATATTATGTATGGCAAAGCAATAGTGCATGGGGTGAAACTACTCCTGATGGTAATGCAACAGGATTATTAGCTGTATCAATTGGTACAGGTACTAATACGGCTACAACAAACGGCATGTTATTACGAGGTGTATTATATGATGCAAGTCATAGTTTTACAATTGGAGCTCCTTTATATTTAAGTGATACAGATGGTACTGTAACAACTACTCCACCTACAGATGGTGGATATATAGTTAGAGTGGTAGGATATGCTTTAGATGCTAATCATATTTATTTCTGTCCAGATAATACATGGATTGAGCTTGATTAAAATATAAATTATGGCAACAATAACAGCAGGAAAATATGGTTGGGTAGCGGCATCAAGTTCATTAGGTTGGATGACAGCTCGTAATGCTACTACAGGTACTAATACTCAAAATCAATCAACAAGTTCAAATACTCAATCAGTTTCGGTAAGTTATACTTCAGGAGGCAAAGGAAGTGACTGGGTAGTTAAAAGGCAGTTTTTAGCATTCAATGCCACAGCTTATCAAACTGGATATACTATAACAAATTTAAAATTATATTACAAACCTACTACAAGTACGGTAGGAAGTAGTGGTGCAGGTTTGAAAGTGGCGCTAGTAAAATCAACAGCTCAAGGAAATGCTAATGCAAATTTAACAACTAGTGATATTAATAATTTTGATGATACTGTAGATTATGCAGCTAATGATGGAACTGATGTTTGGCGAGATTTATCAACTCTAGAATCTTGGGATTTAAATTCAACAGCTATTAGTGCTATAACTAGTACTGGGTATCTTAAGATTTGTATAATGGAGTATTTATATGATTATCCAGATTCAGCTCCAATGTCAACTGGTACTCTAAGCGGTTTTTCTAATTATAGCACAGTACCTTATTTAAGCTTTACTGCAACCCCGCTTGGATGGAGTGATGGAGATATAAATGGAACTACTTCCCCAGAAGAAAAAATTAATGCAAAAGAATATGCAGATATTGCTTATATAAATAATATACCATTTACTCCATAGTAAAAAATATTAAAAACAAGTGATTATAAAGACATACCCGGCTCGGGCAGAGCAATAACCAAATATTAACTTAAAACCAAAACCAATGACGTTTTATTATCAGACTAGAACGTGGAATAGTCAACCACAAATTTCAGAAGAAACCATTAACCTTTGGAAACATCTCTCAGACAAAAAGAACTGGAGAATAACCCAATTACCTAACGGTTTTTATCAAACTGAATACCAAGATCCAGATAAAGATACTTGGCACGACGTTACAAGACGTGAAACTATTGAAGGAGCAGAAAGCGCTATTGATGGATCAGTAGAGCATTATGTTAAAAAAGTAGATTTCTTAAAAGGTCCTAAAGTCGTAAAAACCTTTAAATAACAATTAAATTAAATTAAATTAAATTATGTCAAATATGATAGTTAAAAATCTTAACTTTGGCAACAAAGCTAAGACCAAAATATTTGAAGGTATTGAAAAACTCACTAAAGCTGTTAGCTCCACATTAGGAGCTAGCGGTAAGTGTGTAATACTTGAAGATAAAGGAGGTAATCCTATTATAACAAAAGATGGTGTTACTGTAGCAGAAAATATAATATTAAGAGATCCTGTTGAAAACATGGGTGCTACATTACTAAAACAAGCTGCTAAAAAAACCGTACAAGAAGCTGGAGANGGGACAACAACTGCAACAGTACTTGCACATGCAATTTTAGAACAAGCTTATGAGGTTTTAGATAAAAAAAATGTAAGAGAAATTAAAGAAGGTATAAATTCAGCTGTTAAAAAAGTTTTAAAATATTTAGATAATATATCTATACCTGTTGAAGATAAAATGCTAGATAATGTAGCTACTATATCTACTAATAATGATAAAGTTTTAGGAAAATTAATAGCTGATGCTTTTAGAGAAGTAGATAAAACAGGAGTAGTTATGATGGAAGTTTCAGTTTCAGGAGAAACTAAAGTAGAAATAATAGATGGAGCTCAATATCCAAAAGGAATTACTAGTCCTCATTTTATAACTAATAAAGAAAAAAAGACTGCAGAACTAGATAATCCACTTGTTCTTATTATTGATTCTCAAGTATCTAATATTAGACAAATACAAAGTGTTCTAGAATATATTATTAAAAACAAAAAATCTCTTTTAATTATAGGAGATTTAGAACCTGATGTTTTAAGTGCTTTAGCAATGAATAAAACTAAAGGTAATATTAAAGTTAATGTAATTGAAGCTCCGGTATTAGGTATAAAGAGAAAACAAATATTAGATGATATTGCTTTATTAACTAACGCTGTTGTAATAAATGAAGATTTAGGAGATGATATGAGCGTTATAGATATTGATTTTTTAGGTACTTGTTCTAAAAGTGTTACTAGTATAGATGAAACAATAATCCAAATACAAAACACTAAACCTGAAACTTTAAATATTATTAAAGAATTAAAAAAAGAATTAAAAACTTGTAAGATTCCAGAGAAAATTATAAGTTTAGAAAAAAGATTAGCAAGATTAGCTGCTAAAATTGCTGTTGTAAAAATAGGTGCGGATTCTGAAGTAGAATTAAAAGAGAAACTTGATAGAGCTGAAGATGCTATTTGTGCAACAAAAGCTGCNATAAAAGAAGGTATAGTCCCCGGAGGAGGAGTAGCTTTATTAAACGCAGCTATGAAAGTAGATGAAAAAAATCAAGGAGAAAAAATATTAACAGCGTCTATATTATCACCATATAAGATTATTTTATTAAATGCTGGAGTTGAAGAAATAACAATACCTGCAGAAGATGGATATGGAACAAATGTTCTAAATGGAGAAATTGTTGACATGGTTAAAACAGGAATAATAGATCCTTTATTAGTAACTAAAAGTGCTTTAAAAAATGCAGCTTCAGTAGCTACTACTATTTTATCTACAGATTGTGTAATTAATAATTTAAGAGTTGATGAAGGCAATAGGTAGAAATTTAATAATAGAAAAAGCTAAACAAGGAACTACTAAAACAAAAGGTGGTTTATTGTTGACTGAAAAAAATAAAGAAGATATTAGATATACAAAAGCTACAGTTTTATCTGTAGGTGATGAAATAAATGGATTAAATAAAGATGATGTTATTTATTTTGATCGCCACGCAGGTCATAAAATTGAAGTAGAAAATAATACATATCATGTTATAAAATCACAAGATGTGGTCGTTGTTTTATGAAAAGGCTAGACGTAGAAGATTTAAAAAATCTTAATCTACTTAAACATTACCGTATAATACGCAGATGGGCTTGTAAAAACAACGGCTTAAATAACGCTGATTTAGAATTATTAATATATTTAGATTGTATAAATCTTTTTACTATAAAAGATTTTAAAGAAGGTTCTTATTCTTACAGTTGGGATAAGAAAAGATGGAGTAGACTTATTAAAAATGAATGGGTAGTAGTATGGAGGAATCGTAATAGAACTACTCAAAAATACAATATTTATAAAGTTTCTTTTAAAGGAAAGCAGCTTATAAATAAAATATATAAAATAATGTTAGGATACGAAGATATTCCTACAAGCGAAAGAAGAAATATTATAATGAGAAAAAATACATATAGTAATAAAGTTTTAAGAACTTCTATTGATAATGTAAATATAGATAAAAATAGATAAAATGAGTTTTAATAATAAAACAAAAAAAGCTGCTAAAATAATGTTTGGTGAAGAACATGAAAGAGAAATGAATCACCCATTAAAGCAAGTAGGTACGTTAGCTGCTAATGCTGGTTATAATGCTATGGAAGAGATTAATAGGTTAAAAAACACACTTGACCCTACTAGTACTAGATATCATGGTAATACACCTCAAGGATCTGCGGGATCAGTAGCTTTACCTAGCGTAAATATGCCTGATACTAATTTTACTTTAGGAACTTATGCTAGTCCTCAATCTACAACTGATTCAGACGCTAATGACAACAGTAATACTATAAACCCATATAGTTTTATGGATGACGATCTATTAACTAAAGAAATGCCAGAGCATGTAAACAAGTTTGGTTTTCATAAAAGAAATCTACCATCACTTGATGCAAGATATAAGAAAGCTTTAAATGACGGTAAACTTGTTAAAGCTGAAAGACTTAAAAAGAAAATAGATAACTTTAAACTGAATCAACAAGCTAGATCTCAGCGTAACGAACAAGGAGAGCGAACTAACACAGGTACTGGTTTTGGAAATTTCTTGAGAAAAATTAATCCTCAAAACTGGTTATAATGGCAAGAAGAAGAAAAATATCACGTAGAACACCTCCATTGAGACAAATAGTTCCAGGTTCACAAGGNATAAANAACTGGTCACAAGCAAATATAGATCAAAATCAAGCCGCTTCATTTAATCAACAATTTAGAGTTGGTGCGTATGATCAAAGAGGTANTGAAGGAGGTAGATTTGATCAAGGAGCTATGAATGCTGCAGGTGTAAATGTAAATTGGGGGGCTAATAATGCTAATACGAGACAAGATAAGGTAACAGGTGCTACTATTGAAAATAGAGGATTTGGTAGTGGAGATTTTAAACCTACTAGTTTACCTACAGGTGCACCACAAGTTCCTGATACTGTTGTAGGATCACTAACTGATCCCTTAAAACCTAATGCTGTTAAAAATGATATTCAAAAAGAAGCTGTAAATACTTTTTCATCAGAAATAGATCCAGCTGATAAATCAGAATTTAAAAACGAAGTAGTAAATGAAGTAATGAATAAAGTAGGTGGTAATGAAATAGCAGCAAGTCCACAAAATAAATTAGAAGAATTATATAAACTAAGTTAAAACAATAATTATGCACAACAAAAAATATGATCCAGCAATGGAAAGATTAAAACCAGGAAGTAAAGTTGGTATAGTTGGAGAATCTCATATATGGGATGGGCCACTAGATCAAACTGGAAGACCTCATGGTATGGGTTCTAGTTCAGGTATAAAGGGTATGCAAATATTAAAAGCACCTGTTTCTTATAAAGGAATGCCTATTACTGAATGCGCTAAAAGATAAATTATGAGTTTTGAAAGTCTAGTAGATGAACTTATGAGAGAGGGCAAGTCAAGAACTTCAGCACTTAAAATAGCTGGCTCTATAGCTAATGCTAAATTAAAAGGTGCTGGATCTGGCCCAACTGCTGCTCAAAAAGCTCGTATGAAAAAATAACAGTATGAGAACTGTATAAAACTCAAGTCAAACAATAACAACAACAACAACAAAAACAACAACAAAATGGCAAGATTTATTAAATTTAACATTCAAAATAGTGGAAACGGTTTAGATGCTGGTTCTGGATGGAGATATGTTAACGTAGACGACATTGAAAGCGTATACGACGGTTTAACTGGCGGTGCAGGTACCGTTGACAAAGTAACAGTAGTATTAAAAGGAAGCAATGCTTCTAGTGTAGCTGCTGCTGCGGCAAATCAAGAAGCTGCTGCAAGACCAGCGGTTACTTCAGAAATTAGTGGTAGAGTATTAGTATTACAAGTTAGAGCAAGTGCAACTATTGGTGCAGGCGCTGGAACTAACAAACCTACTGCAATAACAGTAGCTGGAGACATGCCTTCAATGGCTATTAGAAAAGCTATGTCTGCTAACCCAGGTGGGGTTGCAGCTGCTGCTCAATTAGGTAAAGATGGTGCAGGTGCTCAGATGGTTTGGAATCAATTCACGATTTCTAATACATCTCCAGTACCAGCTTCTTCATAACGGAGATATTTTAAAATAAATTAATCATAAATCCCTGTTAGTTTTCTAGCAGGGTTTTATTAAAACTAAAAAAAATGGGAGAATATTCAGGAAACCATCCAAGGTTTTCAAGAAGACAGGAAGAACGTTATGATGCCAAAGAAGCACATAACAAAGACCTAAGTGCTTCTGCAAGATTACATTATTTAGAAAATGATGAAACTCATCATCCAGCTAAAAATCTAGCAGATTCAAGAGACATAAAAGATATGTCAGGAGCATATAATGCAATGGGAGATCCAAATTCACCAGCCCCTCATAAAGGTGCTATGAAAGGTGATCAATCTGCAACGCATACAGATTATGCTCATTATAAAGGAACTGATCCAAATTATCATGGACACACAGGTGCGTCACATGGAGATCAATCCGCAACACACAGAGATTACATGCATGGACATCCAGCAAAACAAAACATCTTTAGAAAAGGATTTGATTTTGGTAAAAAAGTACTAAGAACTGGCGCTAGAACGTTAGGAGATCTTGGTGTTCAAGCAGTTGACTTACTCACTCCAGATCCAGGACATACTGGTGGTGGAAGTAATGTAGGATTCACATTAGGTGGTAGTAGAGCTGCTGGTGATGAAGCATATAGACAAAAAAGGTATGAACAAGATCATTTTGCTAAAACAAGACAAATGGCTAAAGAAGGAAAAATATTTGATATTGGAACTTCTAGTTTATTTGATGATACTGATGCTTATGTAACAAATCCAAACAAGAAGAGAGGTAACTAAAAACAAAATATAATGAAATTTAATTTAATATTTATAGCTTATTATGCAATATGTGGAATTATTGCAAATTTTACAACAATGACATATGAAGCATATGAAGTAATGGTTTATAGTTTAGGACTTTTTATTGTACTAGCTGTTATTTATAATACATATAAAGCAAGTGAATATATCAAAAACTGGTTATTTAAGAAATAGCCCAGATATTAATCAACCTCAAAACATTATACCAGGAAATAAAATCACTATGAAAGGAGTTGATTTTAAAGTATTAGGAACTGATGATAGAGGATATACAAAGGTAATGTACCCCGGTTACGATTATACGTTCCCCGGGGCACGTTACGTTGTAGAGAAACCTATATAATATGTCTTTTAAAATGAAAGGTGCTCCATATTGCAAAGAGACTTTACACACCCCTGTGTATCACACACCAATGGATGATAATACTAGAGGAATGGCTACTAAAAATGGTAGTATTCTAATTAATGAAAAACTATCTCCATTACAAGAACAAGAGACTTATAATCATGAAAAGACTCATAATTTACAAGTAAAAGAATTTCATATTTCTAATGGTGAGAAAGGTATGGATTATGAAGATGATTATCTATTATTTGATGGAGTGAAATATCCTAGAAAAGATGGTAAAATACTCTATGAAGGACAATGGAGAGAAGAAGGTTGGCCAGGATTTAAGTGGGAAAAAGAAGCATATCAAAATCAATAATAATTATGGGATTTAAAATTAAAAAACCTCAATTTCAAATAGCAGCTCTAAATAACCTTGGTGCTTCAACTATGAGTAATTTTAATACTACTATGGAAGATTTTTGGGCTAAGGAATTAGCTAGAAAAAAAGCGGTTAGAGGAACAGATACATATAGTAAAGTAACAAATGCTGCTAATAGCATAATGGCTCCATATGCGGAAGAATATGGTACAGATAAAAAATATCCTTATTTAAGTTCTCGCCATCATACAATGAACTCTATTCATAACCCAATGCTAACTAATGCTAGAAGGTCAAAAATTGAAGATGGTACAGAAATGGATGAGGGAATTTTAACTATAGCTGAGGAAAGAAAACGATATCAAGATAGATTACTTAATGAGGGTGGAGATCTTTCTGCTGGTACAAAAGGTAGTACTTATTTCGGTAGTAAGTTTAATAAAGATGCGGAAAAAGCAGCTAAAATTGCGAACGAAAGACATGAGTATTTATTAAATGCTGCCAACCAAGGCGAAGAAGCTTTAAATGCGGCTTTATCACAACAAGATATTTACAATAAACATGGTGTTGCAATAGGTCAAGAGATGCCTGTAATATCAGAATTTCCTATATCTACTCAAAATACAGGATCTGCAAAAAACCTTGCAGGAGGTTATGCCGCGAATCCTAGTGGACAATCGCTGAGAAATATTCACAACTTTCAAGATTTAAGAGATAGGGCTTCTTCTGCCCAAGATTATTCTGATAGATTTAGAAATGTAGGTTATGATTTTGAGGACATGAAACGTAAAACAAATAACTTTGAAATTACAATACCTGAATGGGAATCATTTAGTACTGAGCTTGCAGAAAGAGAAAAAAATTCTCCAGGAACTATTAGATTTGAAACATTAAAATCGGTAGCAAATCTTGGACAATAGCCTAGTAAAAAAACATAAAAACAAGTAATTATATAAAATGTCAAAGAAGAAATTTAAAGACACAACTGTTGGACAGTTATTGTTTGGAGCAGCTTCTGTAATAAATCCTACCTTAGGAAATGTATTACAAGGAGTAACCTCACCAAAAGAAGCTATTGAAGCTATTACTAAATCTGAGGCACCTGCTGAAGATAAAGTAAAACTACAACAAATAATATTTGAACAACAAAATAAAGAAATAGAAGCTATCACCTCAAGGTGGGAAGCAGACTCCATGTCAGATTCATGGATGTCAAAAAACGTACGTCCACTAGTATTAATATGGTGTATATGTATATTTTCAATGGCTGGTATTTTAGACAGTGTTGAAACTATACCTTTTCATATTAATGAATTATGGAATGATACTTTCGAAAAGGTCATGATGGCCGTCGTTTTAGCCTATTTCGGCGGACGCACGACAGAAAAGGCAAGCAATATATTTAACAAAAAATAATAACAATAAAAACAAATTAAAATGGGATATTTTGGAAACGCTATAGTGATTACTAAATCCGATACTATCGATGGTCTTCCAGCATGGGAATTTATGAACCAAACAGGAAGTCTAGGTAAATACTTAGCGGGTTCTGTTATATACGTAGGTGACGGCGCTGGTAGTAAAGATGTAAATGTAATTATAGCAGGAACAGTTGGTGCACAAAATACTGTCACTGATTTAACAATAACCGATGGTGGTTCAGGTTACACTGGAGGTACTGGGGTTGCTACAACAACTACAGGTGATGGATCTGGTTTAACAGTTAATACAACTGTTACAACTGGTGCAGTTACTGCTGTAGCTATTAACGCTGCAGGATCTGGTTATAAACTAGGAGATATAGTAACTATTTCTACTGGAGGCGCTAACGCTACGGTAAGAGTAGATAGTATACAAAGTTTATTACCAGCAGTGAGTGATGGAGTATTGTTTCAAAACTTAAACAATGGTGATGTATTACCAGTAAAAGTAGATTATGTATTAAGTACAAGTACTACAGCTGGTGATTTTGTAGCCATGAGAAATGAAACATAAATTAAAAACAATTATTAACAATTAAATTAAATCAAATTATGAGTAAAAAAGTTAACAAAATTACAAAAGAAGAATTAGAACAAGTAAATGGACTAATTAGCAAATCAAATCAAATAGCTATGCAATTAGGATCTCTAGATGTTTCTAAAGACGGATTAATACAAGAGTTTAAAGCAAATCAAACTTTAATAGAAAAATTTAAAACTGGTTTACAAGAAACCTATGGTGAAATATCTATAGATTTAAATGACGGTAGTTTTACTGAAGTTGAAAAAGTTAAAGAAGATGAAGTAGAAAGTAATAATGGAAAATAATATACGTAAAATCAGTATTGGTTCTGATTATAAAAATGATGCAATGCATTATGCAGTAGGACAACAAGTTTACGGCGGTCATATTATTTCTCATATTATTTTAGAACCAGAAGATAATTCATATAATATTTATATAAAAAAAAACAATGAGGTATTGCCTTGGAAGAAGTTTAATTCTAACATGGCAATATCCGTTGAGTATGATTTAGAATATTAATGAAAAGTTTATATGATTTTATCGTAGAACCCCTAGGTGAAACATATAGTAATGAAGTTCAAGTAGAGAATAAAAGTTTAATTTTAAATACTAAAATAGAAAGTTTTAAATTTGTTAATAGGCATGCTATAGTAAAATCATGTCCTTTAGCTTATTATACTGGAATAAATGTAGGTGATACAATAATAGTTCATCAAAATGTATTTAGAGTTTTTTATGATACTATGGGAAAACAAAAAAAAAGTAGATCTTGGTTTAAAGATAACTTATATTTTTGTCAACCAGATCAAATTTATTTATATAAACAAAATGGAGAGTGGAAAAGTTTTAATGATAGATGTTTTATAAAACCTATAAAAAATAAATCTACTTTAAGCAATGAAAAAGAACAAAAGCTTATAGGGATATTAAAATATGGTAATAGTTCATTAGAAGATAAGAAAATAAACCCAGGAGACTTAGTAGGTTATACTCCTTATGGAGAATGGGAGTTTGTGATTGAAGGAGAGCGATTATACTGTATGAAATCAAATGATATTGTAATTAAATATGAAAACAAAGGAAACCAAGAAGAATATAATCCAAGCTGGACAAGTAGCAGTAGAGGAATTAATTAAAGTAGCTAAAGAACCTATTGTAGATTCAGATGATGACATATCTGCAGATAGATTAAAAAATGCTGCTGCAACTAAAAAGTTAGCTATATTTGATGCTTTTGAAATTCTAAATAGAATTGAAGAAGAAAAGAATATGTTAGAGGACAAACCTAAAGAAGAAGTTAAAAAAGAAAAACCTTTCAAAGGTTTTGCAGAAGGAAGGTCTAAATAATGTATATACAAACTTTATATAAAATATTAAAAAACCATATAAAGCCCCATATAATAAAAAGAAATAATAAAAATAAAAAATGGGAATATGGATACAATAAAGAACATGATATTATTGTTATAAGTAGAGATGGTACGATAGGAGAAATATATGAAATCCAAAATTTAAAAATAGCTATTCCAGCACCACCTAAAGTTGTACACAAATTTAAAACTAATAAATTTGAAAAAACAGAATATCCTAAAGAATTAAATAGAATTAAAACAGTTTTTGATTGGAAACAATATCCACAAGATTTTAAAGAAAAGTGGTTTACATATATAGATCAGGAATTTAAAAAGCGAGAAGAAGGTTTTTGGTATTATAACAAAAAAACTCCTACTTACTTAACAGGTACTCATTACATGTATTTACAATGGAGTAAGATTGATGTAGGAGCGCCGGATTTTAGAGAAGCTAATAGATTATTCTTTATATTTTGGGAAGCTTGTAAAGCAGATGTAAGATGCTATGGAATGTGTTATTTAAAAAATAGACGTTCTGGTTTTTCTTTTATGGCGTCAGGAGAAGTAGTAAACTTAGCCACAATATCTAGTGATTCAAGATATGGAATATTATCTAAAACTGGACCCGATGCTAAAAAGATGTTTACCGATAAAGTTGTTCCTATATCAGTTAATTATCCTTTCTTCTTTAAACCGATTCAAGACGGTATGGATCGACCTAAAACCGAATTAGCGTACAGAGTACCAGCTTCTAAATTTACTAGAAGAAAAATAGAATTAGGAACTGAAGCAGAGGATTTACAAGGACTTGATACAACAATTGACTGGAAAAATACTGGAGATAATAGTTATGATGGTGAAAAATTAAAACTATTAGTACATGATGAATCAGGTAAATGGGAAAGACCTAATAATATTCTAAATAATTGGAGGGTTACAAAAACAACATTAAGATTAGGTAGTAGGATTATTGGAAAATGTATGATGGGTTCTACTTCAAATGCGTTAGATAAAGGAGGGGATAATTTCAAAAAACTATATGATGATTCAGACGTCACTAAAAGAAACGCCAACGGACAGACTCGCTCAGGACTCTATTCTTTGTTCATTCCTATGGAGTGGAACTACGAGGGATACATTGATTCTTATGGATTACCTGTATTCGACACACCGAAAACAGCTAAACATGGCCCAAAGGGTGAAAAAATAGAAATTGGAGTTATAAAATATTGGGAAAACGAAGTAGAAGGTTTAAAAGAAGATCAAAATGGTTTAAATGAATTCTACAGACAGTTTCCTCGAACAACACAACATGCATTTAGAGATGAATCTAAAGCATCTTTATTTAATCTAGTTAAAATATATGAACAAATAGATTTTAATGAAGATTCAAAAAGTTATAATATGGTTACCAAAGGATCTTTCCAATGGGAACACGGTGTTAAAGATACCAAAGTTTTGTTTATGCCTAATGAACATGGTAGATTTAATATTTCATGGGTNCCTCCTNTTCAATTACAAAANAATGTAATAATGAAAAATGGAGTAAGATTTCCAGGTAATAAACATACTGGATGTTTTGGNTGTGACCCTTATGATATATCAGGAACTGTAGATGCAAGAGGATCTAATGGTTCTTTACACGGACTTACAAAATTTTCTATGGAAAACGTACCTCCAAATATGTTTTTTTTAGAATATATATCAAGACCACAAACTGCTGAAATATTTTTTGAAGATGTTTTAATGGCTTGTGTGTTTTATGGAATGCCAATATTAGCGGAAAATAATAAACCTCGACTTTTATATCATTTTAAAAGAAGAGGATATAGAGGGTTTTCTATGAATAGACCAGATAAACTATTAATGAAACTTTCTGTTACTGAGAGAGANATAGGTGGCATACCAAATTCAAGTGAAGATATTAAACAAGCCCATGCTGCTGCAATAGAATCTTATATAGAAACTTATGTAGGTAATTTAAACTTAAAGTATGGGGATATGTATTTTCAAAAAACATTAGAAGATTGGGCTAAATTTGATATAAATAATAGAACCAGACATGATGCTTCTATTAGTTCAGGACTAGCTATAATGGGTTGTAATAAAAANATGTACAAACCTATATATAAAAAAGAAANAACTCCTACGCCATTAGGTTTTAAAAAATATAATAATAAAGGAGNTTTTTCTAAAATAATAAAATAAATGATAACATACAATTACGCAGGTTCATTTCCCAGTCAGGTAGTACCAGACGCGGAAAAGCAAACAATGGAATATGGTTATGCAGTAGGTAGAGCCATCGAAGGAGAGTGGTTTTCTGGAGATAGAGGAGGTATGGGAAATAGATACCAAAATAGTTGGTTAAACTTCCATAGATTAAGATTATATGCTAGAGGAGAACAACCTGTGCAAAAATATAAAGATGAATTAGCTGTAAATGGTGATTTATCTTATTTAAATTTAGATTGGAAACCAGTNCCTATTATACCTAAATTTGTTGATATAATAGTAAATGGAATGTCACAAAGAATTTTTGATATAAAAGCGTTTGCTCAAGATCCTGAATCATTAAAAGAAAGAACAAAATATGCCGACGCAATAATGCGTGATATGTATGCTAAAGAGATGATAAAAGCTACCAAAGAAGCTACAGGTATGGATTTCTTTAATTCAGCAGATCCTAATAATATACCTGAAACTCAAGAAGATTTAGANTTGCATATGCAGCTTAGTTATAAACAATCTATAGAAATCGCAGAAGAAGAAGCTATTGATAGCGTGTTACAAGCTAATAAATATGAGTTAGTTAAAAAAAGAATGATTCAGGATTTAACAATTATTGGAATTGGAGCTGTTAAAACCAATTTTAATTTAGCTAATGGTATAGATGTAGAGTATGTAGATCCTGCTAATTTAGTGTATTCTTATACAGAAGACCCAAATTTTGAAGATATATATTATGTAGGAGAAGTTAAGTCTTTAAGTTTAGTAGAAGTTAAAAAACAATTTCCATGGTTAACTGATGAGGAATTAGAAAAAATACAAAAATTTCCAGGTAACGCTAATTATACTAGAAACTTTTATGCTCAACAAGATTCTTATAATCAAATACAAGTTCTATATTTTGAATATAAAACTTATAGTAATCAAGTATTTAAAATTAAACAAACAGAACAAGGATTAGAAAAAGCATTAGAAAAACCTGATACATTTGATCCTCCTACTAATGATAACTTTGAAAGAGTAGGTAGAGCTATAGAAGTTTTATACAGTGGAGCTAAAATTTTAGGTCATGAAATGATGCTTGAATGGAAATTAGCAGAAAACATGACTAGACCTACATCTAATGTAAGTAGAGTTAACATGAATTATTGTATTTGTGCTCCTCATATATACAAAGGTATGATTGAATCAACAGTTAGTAGAATAACAGGATTTGCTGATATGATACAATTAACTCACTTAAAACTACAACAAGTATTATCTCGTATGGTACCTGATGGGGTTTTTGTAGATGTAGATGGACTAGCTGAAGTTGATTTAGGTAATGGAACTAATTATAATCCAGCTGAAGCATTAAACATGTATTTCCAAACTGGTAGTATTGTAGGAAGATCCATGACACAAGAAGGAGATATAAATAGAGGTAAAGTTCCTATTCAAGAATTACAAACTTCTTCAGGAGGACAAAAAATAGCTAGTTTAATTCAAACATATCAATACTATCTACAAATGATAAGAGATGTGACCGGATTAAATGAAGCTACAGATGCTAGTACTCCAGACGTTAAAGCTTTAGTAGGAATACAAAAACTTGCAGCTGCTAATTCTAACACTGCGTTAAGACATTTAATGAAATCTAGTTTATATATTACATTAAGAATATGTGAAAATATTTCATTAAGAATTGCAGATGTATTACAATATCCTTTAACTAGAGCTGCATTAATGGATTCAATTTCTGCATATAACACTGGAACATTAGAAGAATTAAAAGAAAAAACCTTACAAGATTTTGGAATATTCTTAGAATTAGAGCCAGATGAAGAACAAAAAATGATGCTTGAACAAAATATTCAAGTAGCACTATCTTCTGGAGGTATTGATTTAGATGATGCTATTGATGTAAGGCAGGTTAAAAACTTAAAACTTGCTAATCAATTATTAAAACAAAAACGTAAGCAAAAATTAGAAAAAGATCAAGCTCAACAACAAGCTAATATACAAGCTCAAGCGGCTGCAAATGCAAAAGCAGCNGAACAAGCAACTTTAGCAGAAATGCAAAAACAACAAGCTTTAGCTGAAACAGAAGTTCAAATAGAGCAAGCTAAATCTCAATTTGAAATTCAAAGAATGCAAACAGAAGCCTCAATTAAAAAAGAATTAATGGCTGAAGAATTTGGTTATAATGTACAGTTAGCTGAAATAAAAGCTGGAGCAGAAGGTAAAAAAGAAAAAGAAATTGAAAATAGAAAAGATAACAGAATTAAAATGCAAGGATCACAAGAATCTCAATTAATACAGCAAAGACAAAACAATGCTTTGCCTACTGATTTTGAATCTGCAGGTTTTGATTCGTTAGGTGGATTTGGATTAGAACAATTTGAACCACGTTAAATTATTTATTAATTATTTAATTATATTATATTATGTCAGAAAAAACAAAAACAAATGAACCTGTTAAACAAGAAGGTGACTTTAAAATAAAAAAGAAAAGAGTACCTAAAAAATTAACAGTTCCAGAAGAAACAGTTAAAATTGATATGGAAGCAGTAAAAAAAGCTTCTGAACCAATTAAAGTTGATTTAACTAAAACAGAAAACAAAGATGCCGTTCAAAAACAAAAGACAGAGGAAAGCGTGTTACGCGAAGAAGGACCCGAGATGGGACTGCAAGAAGTGGGACAAACACACGAAGGGACCACTGAAAATGTTATTGAAGAAATACCAATAACTGAAGAAGAAAAGAAAGCAGAAAAGAAGAAAGAAGAAAATAAAGTAAAAGAAGAAGCAAAACCAGTAAAACAACCAATGAAACAACTACCTGAAAACGTAGAAAAACTTGTTTCATTTATGGAAGAAACTGGAGGAACGGTAGAAGATTATGTAAGATTAAACGCTGATTATGAAAAAGTTGATAATGAAGCGTTATTACGAGAATATTATAAAAATACTCGTCCACATTTAACTTATGATGAAGTTAACTTTTTATTAGAAGATAATTTTAAAATAGACGAAAACGTAGACGAAGAACGCGATGTGAGAAAGAAAAAACTCGCGTATAAAGAAGAGGTTGGAAAAGCCAAAAGTTATTTAAATGATCTTAAAACTAAATATTACGATGAAATCAAGTTGAGACCTAACGTAAATAAAGATCAGCAAAATGCTATAGATTTTTTCAATCGCTATAATGAAGATCAGAAAACACTATCTAAGCAAAGAGAGGTTTTTCAAAAAGTAACTAAAGATACTTTTACTGATGAATTCAAAGGTTTTGATTTTAAAGTAGGTGAGAAAAAATTTAGATACGGAGTAAGAAATCCAAACGAAATAGTGGAAAAACAAACAGATATAACTCCTTTTGTCAAGACGTTCTTGGATGAAAAGGGACTATTAGTTGATCCACAGGGATATCATAAGGCCATGTATGCTGCTAGAAATTCTGATACTATTGCTAAACATTTTTATGAGCAAGGAAANGCGGATGCTACNAAAGATTTAGTTGCTAAAACTAAAAANTTAAGTACTGAACCTAGANAAGAAGCTTCAGGAGATGTTTTTGTTGGTGGTATTAAAGTTAAAGCCATAAGTGGTGCTGATGCTTCAAAACTAAGAATAAAAACAAGGAAATTTAACAATTAAAACTATTTAAAAAAATGAGTTTAAGTCCACAATTTGGGAAAATAGTCCCATCACAAAAACAGGAGTTACTTGATAGTAACTACCTACAATGGACAGACTCGGCTACAGCTGGAACATTCGCTGATTTCGCGCAACAATATTTGCCTGAAATTTATGAACAAGAAGTTGAAAGATATGGTAATAGAACTTTATCTGGATTCTTACGAATGGTAGGAGCTGAAATGCCGATGACGTCTGATCAGGTCATTTGGTCTGAACAAAATAGATTACATATAGCTTATGATGATTGCGAAATCGACAATGGTGTCGGTGGAAATACAGTAACTATTCCTACTGCAGCATCTGGTTTAGCAAATGCTAGCGCAGATATTAAAAACGTAGTATCTCCAAGGAGTACTATCGTTATTATGGACGATGCTGGAAAAGAAATCAAAGCTTATGTAGATACAAGTCAAACATCAACAGGTGTGTTAGCTGTATTACCATATACGGCTGCGGATTTACAAGGATTTTCCACTACAGGTAAGATCTTTGTTTATGGATCTGAATTCCTAAAAGGATCATCAGTAGGAAATGCTAGTGATACTTTAGGTGCTATTGGTAATGACGGCGGTTGGATCAGTGTTGATCCTGCTTTCCAACAATATTCTAACTCACCAATTATAATTAGAAGCAAATATGTTGTTTCTGGTTCTGACACTGCGCAGATTGGTTGGGTAGAAGTTGCTACAGAAGATGGTACTTCAGGATACTTATGGTATCTAAAAGCTGAGTCTGAAACAAGACTAAGATTTGAAGACAATTTAGAAATGGCAATGGTTGAAGGAGAAAAAGCTGCTGCTGGTTCTGCTGCAATTGGTTCTGCTAATGTTGGCGTAGGAACACAAGGTTTATTTGCTGCTATCTCTGATAGAGGTAATGTAAACACTGGGTTTACTGCTTCAGCTGGTATTGATTCGTTTGATGCTATTCTTAAAAATTTAGATACTCAGGGTGCTATTGAAGAAAACATGCTTTTCTTACAAAGACAAACTGCTCTTGACTTTGATGATATGCTTGCGCAAATCTCAGGTGGTTATGCTGGCGGTACTGCATTCGGTTTATTTGAAAATTCTGAAGAAATGGCGTTGAATTTAGGTTTCTCTGGTTTTAGAAGAGGTTCTTATGACTTCTATAAAACTGATTGGAAATACTTAAATGATGCTTCTACAAGAGGTGCAATGACAGGTGTTAGTTCAATTGAAGGTGTATTANTACCTGCAGGAACTTCTACTGTTTATGACCAAATTCTTGGAACAAACATCAGAAGACCTTTCTTACANGTAAGATATAGAGCTTCTCAAGCTGATGATAGAAGAATGAAATCATGGTTAACAGGTTCTGTTGGCGGTGCTTACACTTCTACTCTTGATGCTATGGAAGTTAACTTCTTATCAGAAAGATGTCTAGTAACTCAAGCAGCTAACAACTTTGTATTATTCAAAGGTTTGTAGTTGATTTATAAGGTAAGGGCGCTTCGGCGCCCATATACCTTTAACTATTTAATTATATTATATTATGTCAAAAAAAGAAAAAGATGTAGTGGTTGAAAAACCAGTACAAGTAAAAAAAGAAATAGAGGTTAAAAAACCTCAAGCTCCTAAATGGGAAATAAAAGATAGAAGATATTTTCTTCAAGATAATAAGTCTCCTTTAACATATACAATACCATCTAAACATACTAGAAAACATGCTTTATTGTATTTTGATGAAAAGAATGGTAAACAAAGAGAACTTAGATATGCTACTAATCACGATTCTCCTTTTGTAGATGAACAAAGCGGTGAAGCAACATTAGGTCATATTATTTTTAAAGATGGAGTATTAGCGGTGCCTAAAGAAAAACAAAATTTACAAAAATTATTGTCTCTTTATCACCCGTTGAGAAAAAATCTTTATACAGAATTTGATGCGGTTGAAGAAGCAACAGATGAATTAGAAGTACTTAATATGCAAGTAACTGCTTTGAATTTAGCTAGAGAAATTGGTATAGATATGGCTGAAGCAATACTACGTGTAGAAATAGGATCAAGAGTAAATGGGATGTCTTCTAAAGAATTAAGAAGAGATTTACTAATTTACGCTAGATCTAATCCATATGTGTTTATTGAATTAGTTAAAGATGAAAATGTTCAATTGAGAAACGTTGCTATTAGAGCAACTGAATTGGGTATTATAAAGCTATCTCAAGATCAAAGATCATTCACATGGGGTTCTAATGGTAGAAAACTTATGACTGTACCTTTTGATGAAAATCCATACTCAGCAATGGCGGCATTTTTTAAGACCGACGAAGGAGTGGAAATTTACAGATCTATAGATAAAAAACTATAAATACCTGTAATTATAATAATATAGTAGGGGTCTTCGGACCCCATACTATAATTTTAAAAAAATATAAATGGCTATAAACGTAGATAAGGTTTACAAAACAGTCTTATTAATAATAAATAAAGAACAAAGAGGTTATTTAACTCCAGATGAGTTTAATAAAATTGCTACTCAAGTTCAATTAGAAATATTTGAAAGCTATTTTGAAACGTTAAATCAACAAATGCGTCTTCCTCAAAACGAAAGTGAATATGGAGACAGATACAAAACAGTTCAAGAAAAACTAGATATATTTAAAGTATTAGGTACAGGAACTTATACAGCTGTAGCTAGCAGCGAAGATTATTTTACAACTCCAACAACTTCAGGAGTTGCCAGCGGTACACAAACCTTTGCTACCGTTAATGGCCAAACGGCTTATACTCTCACAACTATAACACAAGCACAAGTAGAAACAAGTACAGTAGTAGTAAAACTAAATAGCGTAGATTATGCTAATTATAATATTACTGGTGGAATATTTAATTTAACCACAGGAGCTATTGCGGCAGGTTCTACTTTAGTTGTAACTTTGTATCCAGAAAATTTTTATAAATTAGGAACAGTTTTATATAAAACAGATAAAGAAGTACAAGCAATTCAAAGAAATGAATTAGCTCAAATGAACATGTCAACTATAACTAAACCTTCTACATATTTTCCAGTTTATTTGTATGAAAATGGAAATATAATAATATATCCACAAAATATAGTTTCTGATATTACTATGTCGTATTTAAGAAAACCTAATGATGTTGTTTGGAATTTTTCTTCAGCAACAGGTTATTATGTTTACGATTCTACTAGTTCTGTAGATTTTGAATTAGATATATCAGAACAAAGTACTGTAATATTAGAAGTATTAAAATATGCAGGAGTAACAATAAAAGATCCAATGGTGGTTGAAGCAGCTTCACGAGAATTAGCAGCTAATGAAATAAATGAAAAACAATAATAAATTATGGCAAGTATAATAAAACCGCCTAATGACGGGTTAATAAAAGAAACAGCGCAGCAATATTACGCAGGTTCACAGGATTTTAGAAGTACTGATTCAGCTCTTCCTAATCAAACCTTTGTTACCACCTTTGATACAGATTTATATTTAGGTAATTGGGATCCTACTACAGCTGATTATGCTTTAAATAATTTTAAAATATATACTAGTGCTACTGGTACTCCTAGTAGTTGGACAGAATATACCTCAGCTTATACTGTTACTAATAACACTATTGAAATAACAGGTGTTTTAGCTGCTAATACGTTTTTAGTAGTTCAATTAAAATCTCTAACAGGAGGTAAATACGGAAATACAGACGCTGAAAAAGCATTTGGTGAAGCAGTAGAGGATAACTATGGTAGTTATAAATATATAAAATTAAATGATATTGTAAATAATTTTTTAGTAGGTTATGTAGGCAAAGATAAATTAATTCCAAATGTTAAAAGAACAGACGTTATTTTTCACGCTAAAAGAGCAATGCAAGAATTTAGTTATGACACTTTAAAAAGTATTAAATCCTCAGAATTAACTATTCCTCCTAGTTTAACATTAGTATTACCTCAAGATTATGTTAACTACGTAAGATGTTCATGGATTGATAAATTAGGAGTTCAACATATTATATATCCTACTAATAATATAACAACTAGTCCATATTATACTCAACTTCAAGATGATGAAGGAATACCAACTACAGATAATTTTGGTAATGATATGGAAGGTACATCTATAACACAAGAAAGGTGGCATAAAGCTAATACTGATTTAATTAATAATCAACTAACTAATGATGATATTAATGACGGAGTAAATCCAGATTGGTATGGCTATGGATATGGTTGGGGATTAGGAACTGGATATGGATGGGGCCAAAGATATGGATTAGAACCATCTGCTGCTCAAATGAATGGTTGGTTTAATATAAACGAAAGAGAGAATAAATTATCTTTTTCTAGTAATTTAGCTAATTTAATGATTGTATTTGAGTATATATCAGATGGATTAGCTTATGATTTAGATAGTAGAGTACCTAAGATGGTAGAAGATGCTATGTATTCTTATATAATGTATTCAATTATAGCTGGTAGAATTAATCAACCTGAATATGTTGTTATGAGACTTAAAAAAGAAAAAGCAGCTAAATTAAGAAATGCTAAAATTAGATTATCTAATATTAAATTAGATGAAATAGTACAAGTTATGCGTAACAAATCTAAGTGGATTAAAAATTAAGTATGGCAGAAAATAAAAATAGTTTCATTAAGTCTAAAATGAATAAAGACTTAGATGATAGACTAATTCCAAATAATGAATACAGAGATGCTAATAATATTGCAGTTTCTAGATCTGAAAACCAAGACGTAGGAGCTTTAGAAGCAATTTTAGGTAATGAAGCTGTGTTTTCTAGTGCTGGTTCTTTAGAAACTATAGGTAACTATGTNGATCAAGCTGGTGGATTTATATACTATTTTTTAACAGATTTTTCAGGAACATTAAGTCAAGATATTGCCACTACCAATACTTGTCAAATATGTAGATGGTCACCTAGTTCAGGATCAAATACCCCAGATGTTTTAGTAGAAGGTCATTTTCTTAATTTTTCTACTCAAGCTCCTATACATGGAGTAAATTTATTAGAAAATCTTTTATTTTGGACAGATAATAGAAATCAACCAAGAGTTATTAATGTTCAAACAGCAAGCCCTAGTGGTTCTGGGAAAACTTATTACACTGATGAATCAGATATAACTGTTTGTAAATATTCTCCATATGAAGCACCAAGATTAGTAGATTTAAGAAGTGTTAGTTCTACTCTTCCAAGTACAATGAGTGATGAAACTGCTGTTCCTACTATATTAATAGACGCATTAAATTGGGCAACAGTTAATTTAAATGTAACTAGATATAGAAATGGAGATTTAATAGAACACGCAACTACATGGGCAGATTGGGTAAATGCAAATACTAGACAGGTAGGAGCATGGTGTTATTATAATAATGATTATGATAATGGAGCTATATATGGAAAATTATATAATAAATGGGCTGTAGAAGATTCAAGAAACTTAGCCCCTTATGGATATACTTTAGCTACTGAAGCTAATTATACTGCTCTTAAGACTTATACTACAGCTGGTGGACGAACAGTAGCAGATATTAAATCAACAGCATATTGGACAGCTACATCTCTTATAACAAACAACAGTTTAGGCTTTAATGCTTTACCTTCTGGAGAAAGAATAGCTACTAGTGATGTAGCAGATTTTCAAAACATTAATACACATGGAGAATTTTGGATTAAAGGAGTAGATAAATATTTTCAAATTTTAGACAGTGGATCTGCACCGAGTAATCAAGCATCTAGTTCTAATCTTCAAGGAAGAGCGGTTAGAGTAATAAAAGATTCTGGTTTTAAAGGTTGGCAAGGTGATCCCGAACTAATGAAAGATAAATTTATAAGATTTAGTTATAGATTTAAATATAATGATGGTGAATATTCTCTTATTGCTCCATTTACACAAGAGTGTTTTGTTCCTCAACAAGAAGGAAAGTTTGTTAATGAAGATGAAGATGACACAATGACATCTACAATAGTAGAGTTTATGCAAAATAATATTAACAATGTTATATTAAATATTGAACTCCCTTCTTTAGATATTATAAATGATTATAAAATACAAGAAATAGATATTATATATAAAGAATCTGATTCTTTAACTTACAGGGTATTACAAAGTGTACCTGTAGATACTACCTTTATATCTAATCTTAATAACACTAATGTTTATCAATATACTTACCAATCTACTATTCCTTATAAAACTTTACCTACTGATGAAACTACTAGAGTTTATGATAAAGTTCCAGTAAGAGCTTTATCTCAAGAAATCGCAGGTAATAGAGTAATGTATGGAAACTTTATACAGGGTTATAACGCTCCTTTAGGATTAGATTATGCGGTAGACAAGAAAGATAAAGATAATCAAGAATATGAAGAATATCCTCAACATTCTGTAAAAGAAAATAGAAATTACCAAGTAGGAGTAATTTTAGCAGATAAATGGGGAAGACAAACAGATGTTATACTTTCTTCAAAAGACAATGTATTAGTAGCAGGAGGAGAACCTACAGAAGGATCTAATTATTTTTCTAACTATAGACCAGTAGAAAATGCTAGTACGTTGTCTGGATGGCAAGGTGAGCAATTATCTGTAAGATTTGATAGTGCTATAAATGTAAATGGAAATAATGCGGGATTATATGCTGTTCCAGAACAATATACAGTAGCAGTTCCTAGTGGAGCACCATATTCTTATTTTAAAAATTATTCAACTCAAATTTTAGATACTACAGGATCAAGAATAACTACTTTAGCAGTTGCAAACGTTACTACTAATACTTCTGATGGAACAAATGGGGATTATTCAGGAACTCCTGGTACTACTACAGGTTGGACTACAAGTTCTTCAGCAGGATCAGGAGCAAGTTTTGAAATAACTATTACTGGTAATGCTGTAACTAGTGTAACTTTAGCAACAGCAGGAACAGGTTATATAGCAGGAGATACTTTTACTATTGCTGCGGGAACTGTAATAGGAGGTAGTACAAATGTAGTTCTTACTTTATTCACTGGTAGTTTAACTGCAGATTTAGGATATTTTTTCGGAAGCATTAATTATACTGATACTCAAGCAGCTGCTAATACTTTTAATTTATATTCTAACGATGGATCAGGATGGGTTGTTATTGCTCCAGCTACATATACAGCTGCTGCATCTTCTACACCAACAGATCCAACTAACGGTAGATTAAAAGTTACTTTAAATACTGCATTGCCTTTAAATCAACAAATAAAAGCAGAATTAAAATACAATACAGATACTACAAGTGGTGAATATTATTATACATTATCATATATTCCTACTACTGGAGATGCTGCTGCTGATTTAATAACATCAAAAGATTTGTTTGCAGTAGGAAAAGAATTAAGAGGAAAATATCAGGATTATGTTAAAATAGAAAGACAAGTAGATCCAGAGTTAAATAATATTCTTAATATTTATACTTATGAGGAAATAGCTGACAGTTATATGTTCTTAACTCTAGCTAGCACTGTATATCCAGAACCTGTAATAGCTGACGATTATACTAACTATGTATATGCTATTAATGAAATGGGGTTTTATTCTTATAGATTAGTAGTAAAACAACAACAACAAGAGTTTTATAACGTATATTTACCTGGAATCATAGATGGTTATCCTATTGGCGATAATACAACTGAAGTAGGTAGTACTGCTTTTATGGTATTAACACATGATAATATAAATAAAGTTCCTAGACAGTTAAAAAACGTAAGTAATCAGGACACACAATTTAACAGTGATTTAATGTGTTGGGGAAGAGTAACAAATGAAGAAACTACTCCAGGAAACGCTCAATATTCTCCTAATATAAATCCTGATGGCGTAGAATTAATTGGAGGAATAAAAGATGTATTTCCTGATATAACTTATGATGCTGCACCAGGAGGAACTGATAATAAATTAAATACTAACGCTATTTATGATGTCGATTCAAAACCTTTTATTGCTAAAGTTAATACTCAAAAAAGTATTGGATTAATACAAACGTCTTTTAATACAGCCGCAGTAGCAGGAAGACCAGATTACCCAGCATATATGAGATTATCTGTATATGAAACTGCACCTGTAGTTTCTCAATTAGATTTATTTTGGGAAACTTCTACAAGTGGTTTAATATCTGATTTAAATTATGCAATAACATCTGAGGGAACTCGAATAACAGGAATATCTTCTTTTAGTTGGTTGTTCAATGAGGGAGATGCTGGTAATACTCAAATTACAACTACATTTTGGCCTGTAACTCCTCAAGGTAATGATACTACAAGTACAGCTTCTGTTGTAGAAACTCTTATTCATGATTCTGATGGTCAACCCGCCTTACCTAGTATATCCTTATTTAATATTGTAAGCGCTGGAGGAGGAGGTTTTTACTTACAGTTAAAAGTAGGAGCAGAAAGAGCTTGTTTAATTAACTTTGAGTATTTAGAAAAATATCAAATAAAGATTGAATTCACTCAAAACGATGGTAATGTTTCTTATCAAACTATCACACGTACTTTAATTAATGATAAACCTATATGTGATTTATCTTTAGCTCCAGCTCCAGAAATAGCTGATAAAGAAATATTAAATTATGTAGGATATACTCCTCCAGGAGGATTAAGTCCAGGCCCAGGAAATGGACCAGGAGTATTAAAAGGATACAATGGAAGTGCTAATCCATGTCAAAGAACTCAAGATATACAATGGTCTATTGAATCATTTAGATATCAAAATACTTTAGGTGTATGGGGAGATTATATAACAGGTCAAAATCCTACTGGAGAACCCACGTCAACTGATATTGATTATTATATGTTAATACAAGAGCAAACAGCTCAAAATCAAACAACGTGTACTACGGGAAGTAATACTAATTTTTATGGTGTTAAAGTAAATAGAAACTTATCTACTTATAATTCTCAATATGAAGCTACTCTTCAAGAACTAATAATGAAACTAACTGATTTAAATTCTACGGGAGCTAGTGAAACTATTACAGTACAATGGACTCCTAAAGCTGCTAGATATACAGGGGTAAGAATTAACTTTTATAATAATAATCCTGCCGCAACTGCTAATGAATTTAATGGACCAGCGGTGAACATGTATGCAGGATGTGATACTCAATATTCTACTCCAGTTCTACCTACATGGGTTGGAGAAATTGGAAATTGGGAATATAATGCTGGTGTACCAATAAATATATATGTAAAGATTGGTAATGTATTTAGACCAGGTGATAGTACAGTTACTGCTCTTTCTAGTTTTCAAGTAACTTGGAATGGAGAAAATACTCAAAATTCTAATTCTCCAGCAAAAGGTGATGGTACAGCTGCTTTAGGAGCAGCAGTTAATATGAGTTATAGTGGTACTACTACCACGTGGCAATTAATTGGTACATTACAACCTTTTAATCCTACTGCTCAACAAATTACTGACGGAGTAGTTCCAGGAGATAAAGGGACAGATTCTAGTGGTGCTGCTTATGATTTTGGAAATTGTGTATGGATAAATAATAAAATAGCATTTACTAGCTTAAATACATGTAATGGAGGAGCAGGAATTGAAATATATTATGATGTTAATGCTGCGACTCCTGCAGCCCCAGTTGATCCTAAACCAGTTCAACCTGCAACTGGATCTCCACCATTTGTAACTGATTGGTGGTACAAAACAAGTGGGTGGCCTGGAGCTTAGTAAACATTAAGATAAACAAGTGATTATAAAATATGGCAACAACATTAAATGTAAAGTATTATAACACGTATATACTTAAAAAAATTAATAGTAATACAGCAAATGCTCAATATGATTGGTTTGTAGAAGAATCAAGAATAAAAGGAGATTATAATGCTAAGTTTTCTGGGTTAGCACCAAGAGCTTATTTAAGCACAGATGATAAATATCAAGAAGCTTTTAATAATACTATTATTTATTCTGGTATATTTAATTCAAGAACTGATATTAATGAAACTAATCAGTTTTCAGTTGCTAATGATATTACTAGAACAGTTGATCCAGGAAAAGGAACTATACAAAAACTATATGCTGAAGATACTAATCTTGTTATATTTCAAGAATATAAAGTAAATAGAGCTTTAATTGATAAAGATGCTATTTATTCAGCAGAAGGTCAACCAGTAACTACTAGTACCAATTTAGTTATAGGTCAAATTCAACCATACGCAGGGGAGTTTGGAATAGCTACAAATCCTGAATCTTTCGCAGTATATGGATATAGAAAATATTTTAGCGATGCTAATAAAGGTTCTGTAATGCGTTTGTCTCAAGATGGATTAACTGAAATATCTAATTATGGAATGTATGATTTTTTTAGAGATCAATTAAATGTTGCTAATTTAGGAGTATCAGGTAAAGTAATAGGAGGATGGGATATACATAACAAATGTTACACTATTTCTATTCAACCTACTATAAATAGATCTACTGGAGCTAATGCTGTGACATTATCTTTTGATGAACAAACTAGAGGGTGGACAAGTTTTTATAGCTATGTTCCTTCTCAAATGTTTAGTTTAGATAATAAATTTTATACTTTTGATTTAGATGGAGATTTATGGAAACACTATTCCGAAACTTCTAATAGAGCTTCTTTTTATGGAGCTAATAATTTATCAGATGTTACGTCTATTTTTAATATACAACCTTCTTTAAGTAAAACATTTAAAACTATTAATTATGAAGGAGATAGTAATTGGGCGTTAGATTCTTTTACTACAGCTAGTGATTCTGCTAATGCAATAGGGATTTATACAACACCAACGACCTTAGCAGCTATGGAAACTGCTTTATTAAAAAATGAATTTAAAGCAAAAGAAAATAAATATTTTGCAAACTTAATAAATACAAGTACTGTAAATCAAGGAGAGGTGATTTATGGAAAAGATATTTCTGGAATAAAAGGATTCTATGGAATAGCTAAATTTACAGCTACTAATACTGCAGGAGCTACTCAAACTAATGAATTATTTGCAGTATCTACAGAGTTTGTACAATCATCATATTAAATTAAATGAAAATAAATAAATTCAACACTATTAGTGATAATGAAATCATTAATTGGTGGGAAGACTGGGGTTTAAATATTCCAGACAAAGAATGTTTACCTAAAAAAGGTTACGTAATTATTAATAATAATATTAAGGTAGCAGCAGGATATGTATATTATACTAATTCAAAAATTGCTTATCTTGATTTTATTATTTCTAATATAAATTATAAGAAAAAAGACAGAAATGCTTTAATAATAACATTAATAGATCATATGGTAGAAGAAGCTTTAAGCAAAGGTTGTAAACTTGTTTGGGCTACTACATCTAATGATAACATGTTAAAAAAAGCTATAAAATTAAACTATAAAGTGTTAGATAAAAAACACAACATAATATATAAATATTCATAAATATGGGAGCAGCATCAGGAGTAGTCAGTGGAGCAATTGGCATCATGGGAGCAGGCGCCGCACAAAGAAGAGCGAGAGACGATAGAAGAAGAGCGCAAAATGAAAAAGTTCGTCTTGAAGGTGAGTTGGATGCATTAGAAAATAGCAGACAACCTATTATTAATCCATATGCGGATGTAACAGATACAAGTGGACAATTATCTAATACCTATGCTAATTTAGGTGTTGCCACAGAAGCAGCTAAATTTCAAGCAGAACAAGCAGATATATCTTTAGCTAACACTTTAGATACTTTACGATCTACAGGTGCTAGTGCTGGTGGAGCTACAGCTTTAGCTCAAGCGGCTTTACAAAGTAAAAAACAGGTTTCTAGTAGTATTCAATTACAAGAAGCTCAAAACCAAAAACTTTACGCACAAGGAGAAGAAAGATTGAATCAAATGAAAATGCAAGAAGAACAAAGATTACAATCAGCTGGTGTAATGGGTAAACAGTTTATGTTTGGTACTCAAGAACAAAGAGAAGTAGCTGAACTTAATAGAACAGCAGGCATGTTAGATAATGCTCAACAAGATTTAAGAGCAACTAGAGCAGCAGAGGCTCAAGCAGAAGCTCAAATGTATAATTCAGTAGGACAAGTAGTAGGAGGTATAGGAGGTTTAATCGGGGGGGGATAGCGGCCGGGAATAATTCCGTAAGTCCAGACTTNAACGCAGGAGAAGAAGATGATGATTACGCAAGTTTAAGCGACCCCAATTCGTATTATTATGACTACGACGAAGGATAAATAAATAAAATAAATTATGGCAACAAAAGCACAATCAAGCTACCCTTTACCAGGAGTTACACTACCTAACGTTGACTATGGAGCTTACTCTCAACCAACAGGGGGTAGAGGACAAGTAGCACCTCCTGCATCTGCAATGGTAAACGTATTACAACAAGGAGATAAATTAAGACAATTACAAGAGGCGGAAAGAAAAAGAGAAAAAGAATTAGAAGATAAAGAAAATCAAGCTTTAATAGATAGAATGCAACTAGTTCAAACAAATGCAGATTTGTGGAACTTACAGCAAATGAGTGATCTTAATACTATTCCTCAAACCTCAGCTGTTCAAGATCAACTAGAAGCTACTTTACATAAAAGATTAGATATTGCTACACAAGCTCAAGTTTATTTAAAAACACAGCATGGAGATAAAGAAAAAAGAAAATCAGCTCAAAAAGCAGTATCAGATTATTATGATTTATTAGCATTAACAAAAAATACTATAACTAATTTTACTGCATTAGGTTCTTATTGGGAAGAAAAAGCTCCAACCATTGGATCAGCTATTACTATTATAGGAAATGATGAAAATGAAATAGCAAACAATCAATATTTTGTTAACGCTTTAGGAGGAGTGTATGATGACGCTAATTTTGAAATAGTATATGATGAAGAAAAAAATGATGTAATGATAAAGGTTTCTGGCTATGAACATGAATTAAAAGATGGGGTGATGGCTGAAGGACCTTATAGAGAAAAAATAATGAGTGCTAGAGCTTTTAATGCTAGAACTGGAGAAGGTAAAGATTTTGGATTTGTTTCATCTGTTCCTCAAGTTGTTAATGAAACTATTAAGAAATTAGTACCCCAAGGTCAAACTCCAGAAGGAGATGGATTAGGTATTTTAAATCAAAAAGGAATAATTTCAGACGACTATTGGGTAGAAGATATGATAGTTACAGAAAATCTAAACGCAGGATATACTAAAACTTCTCTAAGAAAAAAACTAAACGTTGAGGCTATGAAAAAAGCCATGCAACCTTTATTAAAACAAAAAGTTGCTGGACTTGTTAAATCTGGTCCTCAACAATTAGCTAATTTTTGGAATATAGATTTGAAAAAGTTAAACGAAGGATTTGCAANTTCTTATCAAAAACTACTTCCTAATAACCAAGAAATGGAAGAAGCTTTGTTTAATAGTGTTTTAGATAGTTTAACTAATTATGATGGGATTACTAAAGACGATGATGGTAATATATTTATGGAAACTAATACAACTCTATCTAAACCATCAAAAATAACTCCACCTTCAAAACCAGAAGGTTATAGATCAGAAAACGTACGAACAGCTGTATTTGGGAAAGGATTCCCAATACTGCAAGAACTACTTACTAGGCACGCTCCTACGAAAACGTATATGACAATAGATCAAATGTATCAAGAATTACCAAAACAAAAAGATGAAACTCTTTCAAAAGAATTAGGTAGAACTGTTACAATTCAAGAGAGATATGAAAGAGATTTTGGTAAAGATAAATGGAAAAAAGAATATGATAAATATTTTGCTGCACAAGATTTTAAAGATGGATTATATTTATTAGTTAGTGGTGAACCAAGATATGCAGGTGATTATAATTTTGATAGTCATGAAGATAGGTTTAACTTTTTATTAAATCAAATGACTGCATCTGAAAGGAGTAAATATAAAAATACAGATATAAGATTGGAGGCGAAGAAATTAGATTGGCAAGCTAAAAATCCAAAGAAAACAGGTGAATCCAATGTAGATTACGCTAAACGAATGAACAAAGCGTTAAAAATATAATAAATGGAAGAAACAGAAGTTTATTTAGTTAACGGTGAACGTGTAAACGTTACTGATTGGCCTGAGCAATATAAAATATTATGGTTAAGTAATAATTTAAATGCTGAGAGAGTAGAAGCTAAAGAAGACGAAGTTCGTGTTGATAGAAGTATGTTTGGTAAACCAGATATTTCAGTGTCTACAGATACTAATGCTGGTTATAAAGACTTTGATTTAACAAGTTTAATTAAAGATTTATATCGTGATGATGTACAACAGTTTGATGAAAAATATCCTGCAGTCCCAGAATCACCCCAAGGAATAACCGCTGTAGGTGATTGGCTTGTAGAAGGTTTAACTATTCCAGATCCTGAAAACACTGAGTATTCTAAAATACTTGGATTACAGCATGAGGATTATAAAAACAAACCTGAAGTAAAATCAGCTATTATAAACGCAGCAATAAACCCAATAGATATTGATAAACCAGGAAGAACTGGAGTACCAGGAGAAATCATGTATGAGGGTCTTGGTTTGTCTGATGATAGTAAAAATGAATATGAACTTGAAATGTATTCTCAACAAGATGTTTCAAGATTTATGAAACAACCTAGTATACAAAAAGCTTTAGAATTAGGTTTTATAAATAAAAAAGATTTAGCTTTAGGTATGTATCCAGGTTATACGGCTTGGGTGGAAACAATGGGTGACCAAATTAGTGATGATCCATCAGGTATAAAATTACCAGATGGTAGAGAGTTAACTAATAGAGAGGTTTATAAAATCATGTGGAAGAATGATATGCCTTATGATAGCGAAGTTGAAAAGTTAAAAAGAAGAGCAAGAAATAAAGTAAATAAATTTGTTCTTCAAGATGCTCATCAAATAGAAACTATTATAGATTTAGAAAAATTAAATCAACCTTATATTTTTGAAGAATACGCGGTAGAAGATACATTTGTAAATGATGTTTTTAATGAAGAAGCATTATCATTAGATGAAGATTTTAATATAAAAGATTTTAATGGTTTTTTAAACAATAGAGGTTTTAAAAATAATCTTCAACAAAAAATTTTAGAACTAAATAAAATTGATACAGAAGAATCTAGAAAAGCAATAGAACTTTTAAAACTAGATCATATAAATTATTATGTAAATGAACAGATAACTAGAGATTTATTACAGCAAAAACTTATGTGGGAAAAAGCTAATCCTGGAAGAGATGCTGATACAGAAGGAATTCAGTTTAGTATTTCTGAAGGAAATTTAGATCCAAAGAATATTAAAAAATGGATGAAGAGAGAAACTCCTTATGTTTATAATCAATTAGAAGAAAATCAATTAACTATAGAAAAAGAGTATCAAAACTTATTAAACACCGGTGGAGATGTTGGAACAGGAGAGTTTTTACAAAAAGTATCAGGAAATGCTTGGCTAGGATTTTGGCATGANGCTATTGATCCTACTATAGCATCCATACTAGATTTTNTACCTGGAGAATATACTGATGAAGTAGCTGAAAACATGAGAAGAAATACTTTAATTAGAAGATTTGAAAAAGGTGATAATCTAAGATATGCTTATAAACAAGGAATGAAATTAAAATTTCCTGAATATGGTAATATAGAATATTTAGTAGCAGCAGATGGTAGAATATATGATATGACCAATAAACTTGAAGCAACTGCTTTTTTAACTCCTAATCAACAAGCGGATATTATTGAAAAAGCTAGGTCAAAAGGTAAAAAAGGAGCTTCTTCTTCTAGTTTAGGTTTAGCTTTTGAAAGCTCTAGAGTTATAGGTGATTTATTTTTTCAAATAGGTTTAACATGGGGTGTAGGTAAGGTTAGAGGTGGTGTAAGTTCTAAAATAACAGCTGCTCAAGCTAGAATAGAAAAAGCAAGAAGATTAGAAAAAGCAATTGGTGGGTATGATAAAGGAATGGGTGTGTTAGGTAAAACTAGATCTGCTTTAAGATTAATGCCTATTAAACCAGTAATTGCAGATGCAATGATTGCTCAAGGAACTATAGGACTTGTAAGAGGATATGAAGAAACTTTATTTGCAGCTAGAGATGCAGGTATTAATGAAGAGCAAGCAAGAGAACTAGCGTCTAACGCTTCTCTTCAAACAGGTGTATGGTATGCGTTAACAGCACCGATTAGTCCACAAACTAAAGCTAAAAACTTAATATTTAACAAAATACCTAAAGAAACTTCTCAAACTGCAATTAATATATTTAGAAAAGAAGGCTGGAAAGGTTGGAATAATTATTGGAAAAATATTAAAACAAATATTACAACTATAGATGGTTTAAAAGAAATAGGGAAAAGTGGATTAACAACTTTAGATATGATGCAGAGAGAAGGTTGGAAAGAATTGTTTCAAGAAAATATTCAACAAGTAGGTGAAACTACACGGATAGGTGCTCAAACAAACATGTTAGCTGGTCAACAAATAGTTAAACAAGATTATACATTAGAGGATTTTATACATACTTCTCAGATTTCTTTTATTGCTGGTTTTCTAATGCCAGGTGGTGGTAAAGTGCTTAATTCAAGTAGAGATTTTTATAGAAAATATACAGGCATGGATAACGTAGATCGTTTTAATGCTTTAACCTATATGTATTTTAATAAAAAGAGTGTTGAAAAAATATTAGCCAAACAAGTTAAAGATGGAAATTATACACAAGAAGAAGTAAATAATTTATTAGGAGAAATAGATCAGTTTGGTCAAACTACAAATCACTTACCCTCTGATATAGATGCAAAAAATGCTAAAACTGTTTTAGATGCTTTAGCAGAATTAAATAGATTAGAACAAGAAAAGAAAGATAAACCTAATGGTTTATATGGTTATGAGGGTAAAATTAAAAAACTTAGAGAAAAAATAAACAATGCTTATTATGATGCAGTAACTGGAGATCAAAGAGCTGGGATTATGGCTGCAGCTAAAGCAGGTGTTGCAGGTAATACTATTTTTAAAGCATTAGAAAACGAACAAGAAGCATTAGATTATCTTAAAACTATTATAAAAAGAAATAAAGATCAAGAATCTTTTTCAGATAAAGAATTTGATAATTATTTAAAAGAAAGATTTTTTAGTAAAGCTGGAGGTGCAATGTTTATAAAAGATGGTACTAAACATGCTTTAGAATTCAAATGGAAAGCGGCTATGGCGCCTAGAGGCTCAGCCGCAGAGCAAACAGCTTCTCATGAATTTAAACATGCATTGTGGGTAGAAACAATAGGTGATGATGTTGAAACTCAACAACTATTAGGTAAAGCTTTATTTTTAGAATTAGGCAAAATGGATTTAGACTTGGATAATATCATGGACGATAGCATTATTCCAGTAAAATTTCAACTAAGATGGCAAAAATACATGAAATTTCTTAGGAGCAAAATTGATATTCAAAAAGAATTATTAAAATGGAAAGAAATAAGTAAAACCGAATATGAGAGAGCAGAAGCTGAGATTTTAGGGAAAATATGGGAAGAAGGAATGATGTTGTATTCTGAAGCCGTAGGACAAAAATGGGTTTCATACGATGAAGATGTAGCTGATAGATTAAAGAATACTTGGAGAAGAGCAATGCAGTTTATAGGAGCTACTGATTTTGAGTTTGATAGTGGTAAAGCAGTTTTTGATATGATTCGAGATTATAATGCAGCTGTTGAAAGTGGAACACTTAGATGGAATAGAGCATTTAAGAAAATGGGTACTAAAGGAGCTAAAGTAGATAAGGAAAAATTAAAAAAAGAATTAGATAATCAGGAATTAAAGGATAAGATAACAGCAAAAGAGGAGAAAAGAAGGGCTAAACGACAAGAATTGAATACCGAAGCTCGAGCAATGTTAGATAAAATGAGGAAAAGGCAAGCTAAATCCGAAACTGTTGAGAAAAAGGGAGCTAGAACTAAACAAAAAGATGATGATAGAATTGTTGATGATAAATTCTCTTTATTACCAAGTCGTGAAACTCCTGAAGTTTTTAAAGAAAGAATTAATACTTATTACGATAAAGATAAATGGATTACTGATCAAGGTATAGAATCAGTTTTATATGATATTATATTGGAATATGAACCTATTATTGAATCTAAAATATATAATAAATATCAAAATCTACCTAATGTTAATGTAAGTATGTTAACATCAGATACAATGACAGAATTACTTTCTCATATTAGAAATTTTAATAAACAGTTTTTAAAAGAAAGGCAAAAATATAAAGATTCATTAGAACAACAAGGTTTAAGCAAAACTGAAATAAAGAAAAGATTAGAAATTCAAGACGAGCAAGGNTATAAAATAACTACTGGTAAAAAGAAAGGTGAAATAGTTAAAGAAAATCCAGATTTAAATGCTTGGATAAATGCACAACTTAATAATAAAATCAAATCAGCTTTAAAGAAACCAGGTAGAACTACTCCAAAATTTGATAAACAATTAGATGAAAATATAACTCAAGTTGAAGATAAATCCACTGCAAAAGAACAAGCATTACAATTTGAAAAAGAACAAGATCAATTAGCTTATTTATTAGATGATCCATTATTTGGATTTGTAAATCAAGAAGGAGAAGAAATAATTATACAAGTTGTTCCATTTGGTGGAGGTGAAACTTGGATAAATGATGTTAATGATCCTGCGGCAGCAGTTAATATAAGATTAGCAACAGAAACAGATCCTAATATAATTGAAGATTTAGAGAGACAAAAAAGAAATTTAAAAAGAGGTTTAGAATTAGAAGCTAAAGGTGTATCTAATTTAACTAAAGATGAATTCAAAGAATTAAAAGATTTAAAAGGCTTTGAAGCATTTCAGATAGGTCCTCAAAAAACTGTAAAAACATTTGAAGCTTTAACACTACCTCAGAGCGCTGCTAGTATAATAGTAGCAGAGGTACAAAAAATGATATTAAGATCTCCAAATATTGAAACATTAGAATTTAGAAATTTTAAAGAAAAGTTTTCAAATTATATTTTTCCTTTAGCTAGAAAAATGACTTTTAAAAATAAGGAAGATATTCAGTTTTTCATGTATGACAATTGGAAGATAATATATGATGTTATAAATAATCCTTATGATCCTGTTACTGGTAAATCTACATATGCTGTTAAAAAAATGCCTCCAATATTAAAAGCATTTGACGAAGATGGTAATAGAATAAAGAAAAAAGATATAAATAGAGCAGTATTTTTGCAAGCATTCTTTGGTAGAGATGAAGCAGAAAAAATAATAAGAAAATATAATAAAAGACCTAATAAAGAATTAAAACAATTATTACCTCCAGAAAGACATCCAGCTGGCCATAAATTCGCAGGACAATTAGTAGGTACTAAAGCGGATGGAAGAATATCTCACGCTTTTTTTGATAGAAGAACCNCATTAATGGAGTTATTTGGAGATGTTATTGTATTACAAGAAGCTAGAAAAGCATTAAGAAACGAATTGTTTATTAAAAAAATAGCAGAAGTAAATCCTCCATTAGCCGCTGAGTTAAATAATGAAAAAATTAAGAGTGAAATTATAAATGATTTAGCAACAGGAAAAACAACAAGTGTTAAATTTAGTTTAAATGATGATTTAAGTGGGTTTATGAAAGGTAGATCTATAGAACAACAATTAGTTATTGCTGATATGTTTGCTAAAGCTGGAGAAAATATTATAATAAAATCTAAAGATCAAGAAGTTAAGAATTCTATTTTATTTGAAGTACCTAATTTAGAAGATTTAAATGATAAAGCTAAAAGCTTTTATATTATAAGTAAAATGGCTGAAGGTTATAATAATTTTAAATTTATTAATAAAAACAATGAAAAAGGTAAAACAACTAAAGCTGTATTAGAAGTAGGAGATGTTAAATTTTCTCCAGATTTTGATTTTGAAACTTATAGTAACGATCTTGGAAAAGGGTTTAATGAAATTTTAGCAGAAACTGCTGATCAAGCAGATAATATGACTCCAGAAAAAATTGTAGAAAGAGCTGAAGCTACCGCGGTTGGTTCTGATAAAAGTCAATGGTGGCATTATGGAGGAATGTATAATCCAGGAGATGCAGATTTTGAATCTTTATTACACATGATAGCTAGTAGTAGAGGGAAAAAGGGTGAACAACAAATGGCTTGGTTTGAGAAACATTTATTATTAGAATATGATAAAGGTAATTATGCTAGAAGAAACGCCGCCGCTGCTAATATTAGAAACTTAACTGCATTACGTAGTAAATATAAAGATAAA
>JGI25133J35611_10000105_pt1 | contig 43912 bp, 27 predicted proteins | sample ETNvirenome_6_85_FD_35611 | JGI IMG/M metagenome (IMG submission 35611) | reverse complement strand
TGCGTACCACTGGCTCTGCGTCTGTTGGTACTACCTTGGGGATCGATACTGTAAGAACCCCATTTGCATATTCTCCGGTGATTTTAGCTTCGTCTAGGTTGTCCTCCAACCTAAAGGAGCGCGCGAACGCAGAGCGCTTTAATTCTCTCTTGACATATTGTGAATCTTCCACTCCGGAACGCTGGTTGCTCTCTCCCTTGATGGTTAAAACCCCCTCGATGACTTCCACATCCACGTTGGACCGAGATAGTCCGGGAATGGCGGCCTCGATTTCGACGCGATCATCAAAGTTCAAAACGTTGCATTTTGGATACGAACCTTGAACGAAGAAGTCATTGCCGAACTCTTGATGTAGTGTTGGAAACACGTCACCTAAGAGCGTGTTGAATATTTCATCAAACGGAGTGAGGAATTCCCGCTTTGAAATTGTGCGTGCGGGAAGCGCACCTCTACGAATAATACTTGTCATTTTGTTTTCTCCTTTATCATGATAGTATAAAGTTGCAAACAGGCGCAATGCTCTGCTCACGTCTATAAATATGGGCCTTTTTTATCAAAGCCTATAAAAAATTAAATTATTATGCAGAAGCTTCGAGTGCGCTAATAAGCTGAGCCTTCGTGGTCTTCGTATTGACCTTGAGACCCTGCTGTTTCGCGAACTCAAATAGTTGGGGCTTCTTCCAGGAGGCGTCCCAGGTTGCTGCGGAGTTTAACTCCTTGGCCGAGATGAGTTCAATTTCGAAATTAAGATCTTTGCCAGCCAGGGGATGATTAAAATCCAACACAACTGACGAGTCTTTAACCTCATGAATCTTAGCCAGGAATGGGCCCCGGGGGCCATTGCCCTGAACTGTCTCTCCGAGCTTAAACACAAAATTTTCCCCAAAGGCTAACTTTGGGACGTCTTGGAGCGCGTCTGGGCGGCGATCGCCATAGGCCTCCGAGGGTGTGAGCGAGATGTTCTTTGTTTGACCCACAGTCATGCCAAGGACAGCGTCATTGAAGCCGCGGATCATCTTGTCCGAGCCAAGTTGAAAATTTAAGGTTTCCCCCCTCATCTTTGAATTATCAAATTCTGTTCCATCGCTTAAAGTGCCGCGATAATGCACCGAAACATTGTGTCCGTTTTGTACTTTCATTTCTTCTCCTTTCATTATGATGAAATTCAGTGTGTTTATTATAACCACATTATTTACAATTGTCAAGCTTTTTTTATGCTTTTTGAACTAATCGTAGCACCGAAGCCGGAAGGGATTCTACATAGCCTGGTCGGAACCAATGAACATACACCATATCTTCGAAGGGTCCCAAATTTGAAAATAAATTATAATAATCCTTTTCGACATGAACCACGATACCGGACCAAACTTCGCGACCAGGAGGGATTATTAGCACAGATTCCTGTACGATGTCACCTATTTCGAAAGGGACGTCGTTGGTGGCGTGATTGGAATCGTCCATGCAGTATATATTAAGTAATACACTGTTTTTGCTCTTCTATTTTGTATCCTGCTTTTGCGATCACAATTGCGTCTGCTTTGTCGTAGGAGCCCGGCGAGGGATTTCCAAATTTCGTATAGTCGATTTTGAAGGCCGGCTCGGTTTCGAGAAGGTGCTTTAAGACCACCTCTTTTGCCTTCTCTCCTCTCGGGACTCGGATGCCTGCCTTCTTCCTCGCAGACGTTGCAGAAACGTATTCTGGCTCAATCTCGAACAATTCGTAAACGAGCCACGATACGATTCCGTTAAAAGTCATCAAGGCAGAAAGCGTCTTTGCGGAAGATTTGCCTTTCATAAACATATGAAGCGGCTGCTCAATATAGATGTGTTCGATGGGGTGTTTAGATTTACCCCAGCCGGCGAAATCCTGATCTAATTGATAATTTTCAAAGAAGTCCGTAATATATTCTTTTATAGCTTCAGCTTTTGCAAACACGCCTTTGTGCTTGCGCAAATCAATTGCGCTGTAGTGTAACAACTGCCCGTCGCCGACAACAGCAAATCCGGTAATGCTGGTAGATATATCTATTCCGAGAATCATGGNCCTATCTTATCATATATCGAGCTTTATTTTAAAGGTATAATCTTGATGTTCTTCTTTTAAGACTGGATCCGCCAATGTGGCAATTCCAATCAGATTTTTGCTATCATCATAAATTCCCACGCGAGAAATAAATACTTGCTTTTTAAAGGGCGCATTATAATCCAAATAACTGGAGCTTACTGTGTTTTTTATGGTTCTAGTCGGGTTTTCTTCATAGACTGCCGAGGAGGTGTTGATAACCGCAGATTGTCCAAACTCTATGAATGTCGGATTAGTTGAAAAATTAACTTGGCCGCGGGGGGCATGCGCAAACATTGTATATACTTGGATATCCGTTTGCGCCTGAAAATTAATCTTAAACGCATTGTTTGCAAACATTTTCTGGCCAGCATCAGGCGGGCTGGATGTGGTTGAGTTGTTGCCGTCATAAGCGCCGGCGGCAAAATAAATCCACCGGGGGTAATCATCTATGCGCGTGGAAGTTGAGCCGGACACGCCTACATACAAGGTTGAAGGTGTGCCCGGAATGCGCCAGCTGCCTGTTAATATTAAGAAGCCCTCGTCATACATGACAACCCCTCCGACTTTACCGGCATTGTCTCCAATTGTTTCGATCAATTCTCCATTTTGTTTTGTATCCTGGAGTTCGGCCAAAAGAGAGCCCGTATAATAATATTTTAAAGAAACTGATCCTCTTCTAATCGTTGAACCATACATGATTGCTGGTACTGATATCAAATTTAATTTATCTACGGCCTTGTCCCAACCATCACCATAACTTGACGCTACCTTGTAATGTTCACTCATGTATCCATAATAATTAAGGCGATTCTTAAGAGCATAAAAGTGTTCATATAGTGGGCGGGTCGCGTATTTTGAGCACTGGTTAGCTGGGCAGGCGCCCGGGCCGTCCCACGTGGTTAGATCGGTTCCAACCATCATCTCGCCAGGATTCCACATAATCTCACGCTCGATGCGGCCGCCGAGCGGGTATGTCCCCGTAAGGACATCGCCATAAGCGAATTCGTTTATAAAAGATTCGCCGGCCTTAAAATTAGCCGTTGTTTTGAAAGAGCTTCGAGCGGATCCTTTAAAAATCCATGGCCGGATTCGACCCTCGTCTGGCACTGGACCCACGGCTTTTGCCAAGCCTGTAATTGGATCTGTACCGTCAGTTACTGGTCGATCTATATTAAATTCATAGAGGCTCACGGCGCCGCCGGTTATTTCCAAAATGTTGTCTGTCAGAGCGCCGGATTGATATGCATTATTATTATAGTATACATTACCATCATATATCAGATATTCTACCTGCGGATTTGTCCTCATTGTATTTAGGACAATATCGTTTGGCCCAAATTTACGCAGGGCCATGGCTAGTAATCCAATCTAACTCTTAATGTCAGTTCATTGTCCGGGGTCTTCTTGAGGGGTTCCGAGAGCTTAGCGGTGGCCAGCAACTCGTTGTTGACATTATATAAACCAATCGTTGTAACATACGAAATCGGCTGGTTGGATGGAATCGTCTTAACTCGAATCTTACTAGCGCTAACATATGTCGGGTTAGCTGAGTAGTTGAACTTGTTAACTGGCATTCTACAGAAGTAAATGGTAGAATTGATTTCTGTTGTATTGTTATAGGAAAGATTGTAGATGCGATGCCTAAGTGCGTCACACGTTCCCGAAATAGACGAGGTGGCCATGGCCTGCAGAGCCGTGCGCGCTTGGCCTGTGCCGGCATCTGAGCCGGTCATTGTTGCGGAGCCAGAGGCAAAGTCGTTTGATCCTGTTACTCTCTCATCCCAAATTGAGGATGACAGGACAACAATCCCGGCCTGGTAGAAGACGACTCCGTAGCTAGACGTGTTGGTCGAGGAGGCGTCGGAACCCGTCGAGTCGTAAAGGACTCCATAATCTCCACCAACTGAAGAGCCCACCTGTGTGCCCTCTTCTGAGGCTCGGAGATCTTGAAGCGTAATGCGAGAAGACATAGATGATGACCAGGGACCCATGCCAAGCTCTAACGAAAAAGAGCCCTTTTTAACCTGATCTTTCGTCAACAAACGTGCAAAAGACAAGAAGAAGCAATTTTTCATCTGTTCGGTCGACGTATTGTCGGTAATGTCTAAGTCGCTCTCAAAAATTTCTACAGCGCCTGTTTCTGCATCATAACCAAGAAGCACTTGCGAAAATTGATTATACAAGTTGATCTTTTTGCTGTTCTGCGTGTTGGTGGACGCAGAAAGGACCGAACCTTCGTCATACCCAGTGGTAATATCAAAAATATGGTTCGCTGACGAACTCAAATATGGATAGTCATACACCGACTGAAACATGCCATGAGTATAATTTTTAATATTCTCTTCGTTGGGAAACGTTCCATAGGTCCCAGAAATAATTGTACCTGTAAGTGGTATAATTTCATGCAGCAACGTCCTTGTCGTTGTGACGTCGGTACTTTGGTTTAAGGGTTCATACGTTATAGCCATTTAATATCTCCATTCTTGTTGAGTTATGACGTGCTAACTACTCGGGTTATTCGAAGTGGCAGCTGTAGTGTTATATTAGTCGAGATTCCCTTCACATATACAATCGTGTCGATATAATCAAACAACTTACCATCACCCCAGACATCTTGATTGAGACGGCCATATTTTGTGTAATCAGTGGTCGTAAGATCTGGTCGAATACTGAAGTTTAGTGCGGTAAGAGAGCCTCTTACACCGGCGATGTTAGAAAAAGAAGTTGTATCGTCGTCGCCGCTGGCGGGCTTAAATAGTTGACTCAACGAGGCCACGACAGGGGTCTCGGCATAATTTTGTATTCCGCGCGAGGCTGCGCGGCCGGCCCTCTTGCTGCTGCCGAGCCCAACTTGTAGCTGCGGGGTTTTCTGAGAGTCAGCGTTTGTAAAGGATGGTTTACCGGATGGGCCCAAGACATTCTCAATGAATCTAGAGTCAAAGCCTATCATAAATTGCCGATCGGCCAAACCAACATTAGTGAGGTAAGACGATTGGTTAGCGGCAGTGGGGGCGATCTCGGCATTGTTGATGCCAGTCTCCACCAACACATACCGGTCGGTGATGACGCCTGATTGCAGAACGTATTGGCTTTCGGTGCGGCCGGCGCCAACCAGGACTTGACTGGTCTTTTGTGAAAGTGAATCGGATTTTGAATCGTCGGCTAGCCAAATAACGTTTAAACTTCCCGTGGTCGCGACCTTGTCCACCATTTTTGAATTCATTGCGATGGTAGGCAAGTAAAGCAGATCGTTTCTGCTATATGACACAAGACCATAGTTAATTGTTGCGTTTACTTGGGTAAATGCTTCCAGCACAGGTGTTTGCAGGATCTCGAGATCGGCGTACGCAGAGCCCGATGGGTGATCTTTGTTGTAGGTCCCATAGTCAATTTCATCATCGCCTAACGCAAATTTTGTAATCTTAAAATTACCCTGAGCCATCCTTCTCCGGCCGACGTCAGTTAGAACTGCGTCTAAAATAATGTCGCCCGAGTTATCTAAAAAAGCCATTTAATTTCCTCTCTTTCATAAATAGTATCTGTTTTTTTTATTCGCTCTAAATAAGCCCACTTATTAAAATTGAAGATTTCACCCTGACTGGTCCATGGTCTGGTTATAAGTGACATTCAAGTCAATCTGTCTGTTGGTTTTTTTGGATGTTAACCTAATCTTAAAAGTCTTACCCCACAATAAACTTTCTGCGGTTCCCACCCTTACATTCTCAAACTGATTAATTGCAGTGTCTGCGTAATCTACCAGATCCGTGCTGAGCGCTGCCTGCTGAATGGACGGGCTAATCTGAAAAACCTTTTTTACATCTGTTGTGGTTTGCAAAAAATTATCCGTCTCAAGATCTTGAGCGAATAGCGTGTCAAACATCGCATATTTATATCCCCCATCGTTTATTATTTCAGCTTCCATTATCTCATTAACGTAGCCTGGGATCCCATGGGCGTTTTTGGCCCTAAATAGATAGTAATATTTTTGATTAGACCTTATGACGTCATCAAATAAGGCATCTCTATAGCAACCATCGGTGCCTTCGATTGACAAATCGACCGACTTCAATAGCGCGTCGCCAAAATCTTCGAAAGAAGAAGGTTTAAAATCTATTCTATAAACCTCAATGAACTTTTGTTTAGATTTCGTATGGAGTTCTTTTGATAGTCTTGTTGTGGTGAGCAAGTCCTTTGCATGCAAGTAGTCGTCGCGCGCAGTCACCTCTTCGGCGCTTATTGTGTTCGGATATTTTTCACTATAAAAAGTTTCATATGACGCAAAAAACATGAGCCTGTTAGTATCATCTTGCGTATAGGACGGGACAACATTTAAGCGGTTAGGGGGATTGTCTACTATTTTTAGAGTCTTCTCAAACAACGGAATCTCCACAATTTGAAGATCCGGCTCAACTGTCAACAAAAAATTCGCCAGATAAGGCGGCCGTGTGGGATCAGCGCGCGATACTGAGATTCTTTGAGCAGCCGTACTTAAGCTGCTTATAGATGTGGTGCCGACGCCTTCTATTCGATCGCCTGTAAGAGGATCTGTACCATATGTAAGCTCATTAAATCCCAGCAAGTCGTTTACTGCGGCGCCCGTGGCGGGATCATAGTATTCTATACAATAGGTCTCCGGGTCTACTTCAACGCCCTCTGCGTCGACTGGATCGCCAGTGGCCCCTATCACTCGACTTAGTTGCAAATTTGAATATTGGTATTTTATCCCATAAAGCAAAATATATTTATATATTTTATACGTATAGTTTTGATCATACTTCACCTGAGTGTCAAAAAATTCAAAGTCTGTGATTTTATCCGAGTTAAAAAACCAAAAATTTTGTAGTGCTTCTCCGGAATCGTTGCCCGGGATTCGTTTTTCGACCCTGTAGGCAATTGTTTCCTGGGGCTTCGGGGCTGCGGGGGACCGGTCACCCGTCGAGCTTTCAATATTTAAAATAGTAGATAGATCCTGTTTTTGAATCGCCGTGTTATCCTCGTCGAAAAGCTTTATTGTTTTATCGAGAACTTCAAGCGTGCTGCCGGCATTGATCGAGCGATAAACCCCCTTGGTATCATGGGCGCTATCGGTCTCTATACTTTTATAATCAATTATAGTAAAATCTTCTATATCACACTTGATCTTTGCATACGAATAGAGCAGCAAATCGACGAGGCCAATTGCATTATAATTCACATCTTCCTCGGTTTTTGTTTCCGTATTGGTGTCTTGCGCAACCGATGATGACAATTCCTTGGTATATTTCTTGAAGGATATTTGCGATGTTGATATCTCATCCGGAGATTGATCGAGGAACGCCACTTTCAAAAGCCTCATGAGCCTAGTGTCGAAGCTGGCCTCATTTACAATATCTACAAAGTACATTGATGTAGGATCTGTGTTTGTGCGCACTTTTATATAACAAGGCATGCTAGCCGATGGGAGCATAATCGCTTCGCTATATAAATTATAGTCATCATAACTGCTGTCATTGAAAATAATATTCTTAAACCTTTCTTTAATGTAGGTTTTTGTCGAGACGTCCATGGTGGGGCCAGATGATATGGTGTTGAGATAATTATCAACCGCAACCGAAGAGGCTAAATTCTCGGACCCAGGTGTTTGACTGAACGCAACCCAAGGCTCAGAGATCTCTTCATTGTAAGATATATAATTGTAAATCTCAGTTCTCAATATGTCCGGCTGGTTCTCCACTACCAGGCCGGCCCACTTGAGAATATACCAATTTGGCATAAGAAGCTCGGACTCTATACCGCTAACATAATTTTCATAATCTTCATTGTGTCGATGATAGTCATAAGAAACTTCTATATAATCTAAAACAGTTTCTGGGTTTTTTAAAATCCTGCTCTCTATCTGTGGGTATGGCCGGGTGACTCGGGTAAAATATGTGCTAAACGTTCCTGCACTATACAGCGGCGTATACTCAACATCATCCATGGTGCCGCCGGTCCACAGAATCTTCCACATCTTGTCGTCTGAAACATGTTCGGGGTTGCCGTCGACGGTACATACATAATGTTTATTTGGAATAATCGTGTTATCACTTATCGACCCAGGGGGAATTTGGAGCATCGTTCCGTCGGCGTTCTGCGAAAATGAAGCGGCCATATAAAGATTACTATTAGCCGGAGAGAGAGCCTCGAAGGGTACGAACTCTATATCCACAGAGGCCTCCCCAGAGGGAGTGCTTATATCAAAATACCCCCCCAAAGATTGCCTTATGTAGTCAGAAGACCCGGAAAGCAAGGGGGCCCCCACCAGTATGCATGACTTATATAAAGTAGGATCATCAAATGGCGAAAAATCAGACGCGGTGTCCTCTTCAGGGTAAATCCCAGAGAGAACAGGTGCAGCACCGAATAGCGCACCTTTTGGTAAAGAATCAGACATTATTTTCTCTTTGGGGTAAATAGTTCATTTTAATATATATTAATCCGTCAGCAGCACTAGTAATCACTGTCACCCCTAGGGGTGGCGCCCATTTCACGGGTGAAGGTGGCACCGTCGGGAGAGTCGGAGTCGATGGGGAGGGCACCGGTGTACGGATCGATCAATTCGCCCGGGGCGTCTGTGGCGGACGGGTCACCGGTGGGCGCGGTGTCGCGGCGGGGGCCCCCTTCAATGAGTGATATGTCCTGCACTCTTATTTTTAGCGGTGGGGTGCGCGGGAAGGTCTTCTCACTAACCGCGTATGAGGTTGCTAGTGTTTCGGCCATTTTTGCGATGCTCTGGTTTAGTGCGTCAACAATGACAGTGCCGCCATCCGCTGTTTCGCCGCGCGTCAATGACGGATCGGCGCCAAATTTAGAAATAAGACCAACGGCTTCTGACTCAGAATAAACAAATGGATTCTGCACTGTATATTCGCTAAATTCCTCGTTGAAACTCGAACGTTTAATATTGATCACTGGCTCTGATGGCAAGTTTGAATAGTGAAAAAACATTTTGCTGGTCGCATATGCGAGTCCGGTTTCGCGATTTGTTGCAATATTAAGATACCCAATTCCCACTGAAGAGGCTGCGAGAGTGGCAGATGCAGCAACAGAGATTGCCTCCTTCTGTTGGCTTTGTCCTCCCGACTGGCCGGTGATACCCAGATCTTCCATTGACATGCGTGGGTCTTGAGTTGATTCTATCGGAGTAAAGCCATACAAGTCCGGATCGGCGCCGATCATAGAGTTGGTAACAAGAACGTTGTTCTCGACTTTCAAGTTGTCCACGGTCAAAATCCAAGGCTCGTCTAAGTACGATGTGCCGGATAGGGCGCCTACTTTTGTTATCCAGCCCTCGACGTCGTCTAATGAGCCGGTGGATTCAGGGGGCACAAATGTGTCTGTCAGTTCCGGGTGGCCCATCTTATCTCTCCTTTAATTGCGCGCGATCGCGATCGTTGTCACAATGTTTGGTTTGGTGAAATATTTTGACTGACCAAAATATTGACCACTCTCGTTTAGTATAACAAGCCCAGAGGCAATTGCAGACATATCTCTGGGTGAAACGGCGTTTCCGTTAATTGTTTCTCTTTCGTACTCATAATTCGACAAATTGCCTTCATCTAGTGTATAAAACGGATCAGTGTTGGTTGGATACTTATCTATAGCCACAATTTTATCATTAAATGTCTTTTCATATAAGTCAACATCTATTATATTTTTATTCAATATCATTGTTGTGGCGGCTGTGCTCGATATGAGTGAATAATCTTTTGGCAAATCTACGCGTTGTACATTTAAAGACTTTAGCAGATTTCGCGCGTTGGTGGCTTGGGATGACTCGACATTGGTTGTTCGAGTACTGGCGGCTATACCTTGTACATTTTCAGCTACGGCTTCGAGGCCGGCTTCAATATTAAATAACAACGGCTCTCTTGTTGCGGAAACAATTTTATCTTTAAAAATTCTCGTATCGCCATTTTTCTGAGCATAACCATTGAAGTTAGCTCGGCGAACAATTTGGGCTGGTATGTACATATCTTTATTTTTTCCCTTTACTATAAGTACTCTCTATTCTTATTAATACTCCATCAATCTGTGCGCGGAAGGACCGGAAGGCCGAAGTCCTCCGCATCAGTGTGATAATCGATAATATTGCCCGCGGGCCTGGTGGTGATGGAAGTATAAGATTTGGTACGGACCCCAGCTGCGCCCGAGGTATTATTCTCAAACTGGCTAAGAAGAGAAACGAATTGATTATAAAATATTTCCAATCCGTCAAGCCAGCCTGTTTCTGGATTGATCGAGTCCATTATTTTGCGCGCTTCGTCAAGGGCAGTGAAATAATCACCGCTATAAGCGTCCATATACAAATCAGAATACGTCGCAAATACGGCAGCAGCCGTTACCCATGGCGCAGCCGATGGGTTGTCCTCGTATTGTTGCAGCATTTTTTGCTTAAAGAATACGTTAAATTCTGAATCAAATCGATTGTACGCACAATTTTCTTTCGCCAGTTCATAATATTCAGTTAATTTGTCAAATTGTTCCCTGAGTAAGTCGGACATGTGGTAAATTATCTTCAAGGAATTATCTTCGAGTTTAAACTGGGTTTCAATCCTATCACCATACTCATTTGCTAAATCATCATCGAGAAAATAATTAAAATTAAATGCCATAAGACGATAGTTGTCTGGCACGATCGCCGAATCGGGAAAATCAACATTCCGTGGGATAACATGCGCAAAAATCCGAGAGGCCGGCACTGATTCTCCATCGGCTACCAATTCTCCCTCTGTGGTGGCAGCAAAATCTCTCCAAGAAAACACTTCAAGCGCCTTAATGGTGAGAGGGGCGCCGTATAGCGGTGCAGTGCTACAGGTACCGGTGGCCTTTACCGGAGATACTGGGCCCTGCTGCAGGAGGGAGCCGTTTACTACCTTCAGCGTGACTTCGGTCTGGTCATCGTGGGCGGCTCCTTCGGGATCCCTTCGGTGAAACTGGAAACGTTTAAGCCTAATTGTATCATTTAGCATATCTCGGCCATATGGCAAAAATTCTTCGAGTTTGGCAGGATCCAAATATTTAGATATCTCACTTTGATACATGATATATTTTTCCATATCGAAGAAGGCCCAGCCGTATTTTTGCACTACAATATTAACATTTGCCAGTTTGCGGTGGCGGCCGGACCCAAGAGTAACGCCATGGTAATCAGCAATCCAAGGAATCACCGTTTTGATATATTCTTTTACGAGGGGGCGGAAATTCTCTGTCCATACGTTTTTCAAAGCGGCCGTGATGTCGGCGAGCATGTCAATGGTTGAGTTTCCCGGGAGTCGACCGAGAATACCGTCGGCGGTGTAGGGCTTAGCAAATGTAGCGCCCTGTTGAGACCACCAATTCCCGGCGGCTGGCAGACGGTCACTCCACAGTTTGCTGTACCACCCGCCGTAAAGCTCGCGGTAGCTCGCCCAATCCGCGGAGTCGTCGACGTCGGCATCGGAGCACGGGCACCACCGCAGCCTCAGATCGCCGGAGGATGGCAACTGGCCCAAATCCTCGCCGTCGACGTCGACAGTGCCGCGCGCTTTTTGGAAGTGGTAGCTCCAGGTTGCCCGGGCATACTCTTCGATGCGCTGGCCGAAAGTCCCTAGCTCCCCGTTGCTCCGGCCAAACCACTTGTTGATCATGCCCTGGAGGGCGTCGTCGCTGAAGTTGCCCGATTCATCTACCAACTCGTGTTTGGTGTTTATTCGTTCCCAGACATCTACGTCGTTGAGCGCCGCAAAGATGCGGCCGCCCGGGGTGGAGTCGCCAGACGTCACGCTGGAGGGGCCTAAAAGCGGAGTAAGCAGCTGCTCAAATATACCATAAAAATCCATATCGGCAAGTACACTATCGGCACCACCGGTGCCGAAAAGGGACTCTTGGATGTTTTCTTCTATGCGGTTCATGTACTTTCCGGTGTTTTCGACGTCAAGTAGAACCCGATAGGCGGCGCTCGCGTAATCAAAATCGGGCGCGTTGAAGGGATTTTTGTCGACCTTGAAAATGCCACTCGCATCCCAGATCGAGTCAAAGCCGTAGTAGGCGGTTTCGGCTGCTTCCCAGTTATTGGCATTGGGGTAGACCCAGCCCACCTCAAGTGTACACTTGTTTATTGTCGTGGGCTTGCTGGGCGCGCCGCCGGCGTTTTTTGTACCGAACAGAGCTTTTGCGGCCGCGAGTTGCGGCGCGTTGTCGGCACCGACAACGATGGCGGCGTTAGTGTAGCCGTGGATCTCCAGATCGCCCATGCCGAGGTGATCCTCGGCGATGCCCCGGTCAAGGCCAGTGGGGGATGTCTGGATCCATTNGATAAAATTGTCGATCTCGAAGGTCAGCTGTTTAGCTGCATCCTGTATGGGGTCGCCCATAGCGGCCGCTATGCGGTCGGCGATATAGCTGCCGGTTCGAGATGGAATCTTCTTTAGTTCTGTGTGCATTGCTTCGACCATCGCAGTGTATAGGCTCTCTGCGGAGTATGGCACCTCGGCCGCGGAGGAGCCCTCATCGACCTCCTCAAATTTGGCCAAATTGCTTTGAAGGATCACCGGGTACATGAAGTTAGATTCATCGTCCTCAAGTTCGGAATCATAAACACCCGGCTCTCCATCAAAAGTTGAACCAAATGGTCGATAATCCTGTATTTTTGCATTGCGTAATAACTTTTTTACCACCTCCGGCTGTTCCATTAGGAGCGCATTTGCATTATTGACGGCCACTTTAAAATTGTGATGTATTCTATTAATGCGCTGGCTTTCAGCAGTGTGAGGAAACATGTTGGATAGTTTGTTCAATTGGACTATAAGCTCAGGACTTTCTTGATATTTTGAAAGAACAAAGGCAATATTGTTAAGAACGGTGTCTATGTTTTTATTTCGGTATCGGTACTCTTGGTATGGATCCGTCACTGACTGAATCGCAGTCACAATTTCATTAAATCCATAATTTTCCGTTTTATAATATCGATTGCTAAGGCCCAATATTGGAATATCTGTATAATATCCTCCCGCAAGATCGAAGTAGCCGTCGCTATTTTTAACGACCACATTGCCTTGCTTAACTATTGTTTCGTACGCAACATCGCTGAAATTAAGCGCGTACACCACATCAGTATAATCGATAACAGTGCCCATTGGTTCAATGGAAGTGCACGCAAATACTGCCAGGTCTTCCGAGGCCTCAATTTCCGAGGCCGACTCCTTCTCCAAAAAGTAGAATTCACCAACGATATTAGATGTTTTAATGATGCGATTGTACTGCGCGTCTCGTTCCTCGGTCAGGGTAAAGGTTTCGCTCATTGCGAAATCGCTTAGCGGAATTGAGACTATTCTACTTGGGGTTGCGCTTAAGCTCTCTATGGTTTCTTTAAGTTTTCTTTTTGACTTTTTCAATGCTGCTGCGTCCACGGGACTGCTGACAAGAAAGAAGTTGATATGATAATCTGAAAGAATTTGTGCTTTAAAATCTTCAAGAAGAAAATCATCTGAGGTATTGAACATCAAGCAAGTTTTAACGGTCAGTGTTGTGATGCTGTGGACTCCGGCCCAGTCTTCAGGCTCGCTGGGCGAGACGCTCATGAACGCCATTGCCGCCTGGTAGAAGGCCGGTGCAGGATTGGGGTGTGTGGCTATCTCTATACGCTCAATGTAGGGCACCGGCAAATGCTTGCCGAAATTCTTGATCGTATTTCCCTTAAGAACTAGTCTAGACATATTTCTGGCTCCACGCTGCTTCCGTAAATATCATTATAAATACTCTCCTCTTCAAAACCCGTACAATCAAAGTCTATATCAACATAATAACTTTGTTTATTAAAAACTTCTGAGGCGCGGCAGGCGACAGCTGGATCCGCGTCGAAGTCGGCCAATATGTCAAAATAATATTCTACACTAGATGATGGAATTTGATCATAAAATTTCTCTACCGGGTTGGGCATCATCATTTTCCCATCCACGATTTGTGGTACCTTTGTCTCAAAATATTTCCTAATAAAGCTGCTCGTCCCCTGTTGAGTGTTGCCGGTTGAGTCTTCGTAGGAACTCGTTAAGACCTCAAACACCTCAATATCAAAATTCTTTGTTAGCGTCGACGTATTGACCTCTTCAACATACATATATAGATCATCCGGCTTAAGAATAATTGAATTTCCATCTGCGAAGGGTGAAGTTTCACTGACGTCGCCAGACATGGTGGTTTCATCAAAATTAACAAGGCCGTCGTCTAACGCGGTCTGATAATCCAAAGATATATCTATCTGTGGTATTTCTATCTTGTTAAGTTCGTCTCTTTGTTTTGACTCTATTATCTTGCCGTTAAGCAGCACAATCTTCCAGGCCGGCACAAAATTAAGTTCTTTGCCATCTAGATGGGCGTCTCCGATCGGCTTGTCGTATCTAAAAAGGTTTGGGCGCACTTCTTCTTTTGTGGGCGTGATATCAAGATCAAAGAAGTCTGCTTCCGGAATAGCGTTCGTTAACCTGTCTTCAAGATCCACAAATAAGGTTTGACCCTCTAAATACTGGGTCTCATTCTTGATACGATGAACAACATTGCTCTGAGATTCGGTAAGCCCCACGTAGGCCCCATCGTAAACAACATTATCATCAAAAAAAGCATAATGAACTGGTTTAAAAGTGCCTATTGAAAACAAATAGTGCCCATATGTGGTCAGCTTTAGATCGATAACTTGCTCTTTCTTATTTAAAAATTTAGTCATAATTTATTACTTCTTAGTTGTCTTTTTCGTTGTTGTCTTCTTGGTTGTCTTTTTCGTTGTTGTCTTCTTGGTTGTCTTTTTGCCGGAAGCAGCTTTAGTGCTAGCGAGAGTTTGTTTTAAAGACTTCAATTGTGAAGTACGAGAAACCCTACGAGTTGCTACATTCTTATTCTGAGTTGCCTCTTTGCTGACTACCTCATCCACTGCCGCGTTGGCGCGGAGAGATGTTATCTGCTCTTTAGCTGCAATATTTATTTTCTTAGCTTCAACCTTGGCCGCCTCAGTCGAGATAGGTGGCATCCTTGTCGACGTCAGCGAGCGACTCTTTCGACTGAGGGAAGCATTGATAGTCGTTAACATTGATGACGGGGACGGGGCCGGCATAGAAAGCAGGGTGGGAGAGGCAGGCTTCTTGTAAAGCACTTCTGCCTCTATTTTTGCCAGTTCAACAATCGATATAAAGTCGTAAGGCCAGTTATATTTAACTTGATAGCCAGAAGCAGATTTGGCGGACAATTTTGAGCCGGCTGTGGATATCTGGCGGACAACAATATCTTTATATAGAGCCTGGCTCTTTTGCTTGACTTTGAATATCATCCATCTTAAATTGGGATTTTCCATTATATTTTGCTCAGTTAGCAACTCTGTATTAAATAGCTCATGCGTGACCGCTTCAGTCTGGAAATACATCTTTTTATAGTCTCGAGGCGCCATGTTTTGCCAAATGTAAGATAAATCGTCTTGGTTCAACTCATACTTGAACTCGAACATATACATAACAATTGGTTCGACGAGAGGATTGTTCATAAAATCAAACTGTCGCGGTAATACATAGTGCTGCATCTTATCAACCAGATTTCGAATTGATGTGCCGGCCGCGTCGAGAGAATCGCCGGCCGCAGATTCTTCCGATTGCGCGAGGGCAGCCCCAAATCGAGATCGTGGAATATTGATGAAACGCTTAAGCTTAAGTACTTCGTCGCTCCCTTTATCTTTCGCAGATATTTGCGAATTCTCGAGAATGTAGGGAATTGCCACAATCGCCTCTTTGATCGTCTGTTTTTGTGCTATTTTGCCTAGTCTTACTTGGGAGTTTTCAGAATCAAACCCCATTAGAGAACTAAACGACTTCATGTTTTTATAGATATCGCGGCCGGGCTGGCCTGTTTGGGTACCAGCCGGATCGCTATTATTATACACGCTACTTTCGGAAACAACCATATAGTGGTTCTGGAGCCAGGTTGCTGGAATATCTCCAATTTGAAGGAATATACCCTTGGCGGTGTCATCCGGCATAATACCGAACTGGTGCCACATGCCATTCGCGGCAGTTTCGGCGCCGAACACTGGTAATGTTTTTGTGTTTCCAGAACCCGTAATCGGATGTATGCCGGTATCGGAGAAGTTCAACATCGGAGTCTCAAATTTTGGCTGAATGATCCATCGTTTTCCTACTACTTCGTTTTCGGTCGACACCACACGACCAAACTTATCGGTAATTTGTTTATATATATTTTCGATCCCAAAAAGATTAACGCTGTCATCCAAATGCATTGCATTGTAGTTTGTGTTGTATGAATTGTAAATTCCATAATTTGAAAGTGCGCCCTCGGCGCCAACGGTAAGAATTGGCGAATCCCTCACGAGAGATCTCCTGAAAATTCCTTTAGACGGAATTTCTACCCCTACGCGCGGGCCCGGGTCAAATCTCCAACGCACGACTTCAGTTTCTGCCAATATTCTTTCCAGATCGTAATCTACGGATGCGGACGGGCGGAAAATCAAATCTGCCCAAGCTTCACCGTGTTGGTGAGGCGGAGTGAAGGCCCAGTTGTATCCATTAAAGCAGTCTCTAACTCCGGAGCTTGACGCGGTGCTGCCAGATACAAACTCATTCGCGTCGAAATCGGAAGTGTCGCACCTAGTATTTTTAGTTAAAATATCCCCGGGGATCCTTCCAGAAAATGGAGGCCCAAACGCGGTTGTTCGGCTATACATCACAAAGTTGCGCTTAAAGTTTTCATTATACTGTGGGTCTTGTGGTAGTTCATATGAGCCCGTGAACTTCCAATTAATGCCGCCAACGGGACCAAACTGATCGCTGCCCATGGTGCCAGAGTTAAATGCTTCGGCTCCATATAAAGAATACCCAACATTGGTGCCAGTCGTTCCAGACTCGTACTGATAGGTTCGCTCTCCATCGTACGAGTTTTTAAGTCGCAGGCGCGCGCCGTACACTTCGCTTGTTTTGCCAGAAAAGCGTATTTTTTCAAGAGAGGAGGCATCAGAAGATAGTTTAGTATATTGTGCTTTATCGAGGAAGAATTTAGCCACCTCTGCGGCAAAGTTGCTAGCCATTAAACCGTACATGTCGTCAGATGTCTTGCTAACCAGCGATGCAGTAAGATTTGACTGGAAGGAACACGATGGGTGCGTTTCCATGTCTCCGAGCGCCAACGATTGCATATAAGTGTGCGGATCTAAAATCGTTTCAAACGGCAAGCGAGTGGTCCACGCGGAGCCAGTTTTATAAAGCGCCAAGTCGGTGTAGTCTCCGCCGGCGAGGCTTGATGGGGCAGTGTAATTTTCCCACTTGGGATACCATGCCCAGTTTTCCCCATCAAGTTCGGTGCTGACGCCTGGCGTTACCGAGCCAGTATAATTATATGCTTCAAATACCGGATTGCTATCGTGAGAGACAATGGGCCAGTCGCAGGCTATGCCACTTTTAATTGAATTAAAAAGAATGCCAGGAGCAAACAAAGGCTGATAAACGAGACGGCCGGATACTCCAATACTCCCAGTGAATGGCTGCGCGGTGTCGGCGTCGGACTGAACCATAATCGAGTTTCCATATGATGCAGAAAACTGACTTACCAAGTCAAGGGTTCTCTGGGCTGGGTAAAAGCCCTTATATGGGTTGAACCTAATAGCTGCGCGGCAAGTTAATTTGAACTCGGACCCCTCCAGTCCGGACATATTTCGAATATCAAGGAAATTCTTCATAAAGTCTGAATTTGAATAGTCGATATAAAAATTGTCTTCTGTGCTGTTACGAGTAGTGCCGGGGATTTGAAAAGTATTAAAACCCTCAGAGGCGCCATCGCGAAGATAGTCTTCCATTCTCTCGCTAATTCTAAATTCTGGTATTGTGGAGTACCCTCTTGCCTTTAGTTTGAGATCGGATTTGAAATCGGAGTAGGTGTTAAACCACGGATCCGATGAGGACGACACAAACCCAACAATCGTAGAACCACTATTGGCGACTGCATCTGAAATCGATTCTGTTAGGTATCCTGCGGTTGCTGAAGCATCCCAATAAGCATCGCCACTTCCCGTGGAGACAATAGAAGCACCCATTGAGCCCGGACGGAATTCTATGCCGCGCCCCCAGCCAAGCTGGGTCTTAGTCGTAATCGAACGCGGAGAAGTAACCGATACGGGAGAGTTTAGGGTGTGCTTTCTTGCATAAAGCGCAGCAGGAGACATGCAGTTCATCGTGAGGCCGACGGACAGATCTTGGTGAATGGCAATCTCCTGTGGGGTGTTTGTGGCGGCCCCGTAGGCGTTGTATTTTCCGCTGCCACTGTGCCACCATCCATATTCATTCTGTAGTTCTCCTGCTGAACATGAGAATTTTAGAGAATTCCAATATGGGAGATCGTAACCGAAGACGTTGATGGTTGAAATAGCCGGCAAGCTTGTTCTTGTAAGGAAGTCAATTGGGGCATCTAATGGCCACGCGCTTTGACTTAGGCGGCCGGCGGGGTCAGGGGCGCCGGACCAAGGGGCGGGATTGCCCCACCAAATGCCTAAAGAATTACTAAGAGATGTACCAAGTGTGAGGCGATCTTGTTGAGAAGTTCTCCACATCTTATTATCGTAATCATCTCTAAATGCGCTTTGAGAGGAAAACTCATTTCGCAACGATGGATAGACACATTCCGAATAATGAATCCAATTAAGGTTGTAATCGCGAGCGCTTTGAAGACCCACCAATTGTTCGAAAATGGTAACTTCACCATCTGTTACTGGATCTATATCCAGATAATCATCCAGCGATGCTTGGTTGAAATATATCAATTCATTGTTGTATGATGTCTTAAGAGTGACATTTTCGGTCGTCGTTGTGGCTTCACCGCCGATCACAGTGTGCGTATCATAATCATAATTAATCATCACTGGCCGGCCCTTGAGGGACACAGGCCTTAAATCAAACTTCTCAATTGAGTCGCCGGACTTGACCAGCGAGAGCTTGTTGTTTCTGCGTTCTGTTCTCAATACGGGGTGATCGCTTTGATGGCTCTGATTGAAGGTTCCCCATCCGTACGGCCCGTTACGCTTAAGCATGAGCGCATTAAAAGCCGGTCCGGTGGTGGGCCCCTTGTTGCCCGGACCTTCAGTGACGTTCATCGTCACCAACGTGACGTTTCTATATTGAGTTACTGCCTCATCACCATTGAACACTCCTATGCTAGAGGAATACCCTAGTGTGTTGGACGACTCGGTGAGAGGCTCGTAGATGTTTAAGTTTAGGTTACTAAACGCAGTCGGAAGAAAGGTGCTGAAATCAACGGTGCCATCCACCGGTACAGCGCGAGAAGTTCCCCAAATTCGGCCAGCGCTGGCGCCCACGTATGAGCCGAAATCACTAGCACTCACAAACGGGAAGAACGGCTCAATGCCGCCGGCTGAACTTGAATACCTTCCCATCATGGGCCCAGCAGTGGGCATGAGGCCATAATAGCGGTAATCGCTTGATTCAGAGATAGCACCAGTTATCCAGGCATATTGGCGATCAGACCGAGGGATTTGATGTTGAACAAAGAAATTGTCATATTCGTAGGAATCGCAATATGTGGGCTCGTTAAGGGTGCTTCCGCCGGCCATTCCAGCTAGCGTAGCCCACTTCTGATCGGGGGGGGTGGCCGCGATGGCTACATTGGCGGCTGGGCCGGGTCTGTCATTAGATACGTATACCAAGTGGCCGGCCTGAGTGGCCGTAAGGCGCGGAGAAGAATAAGGGCTGTTGATGACGGTGCGCAAAGAGGTGGCGCAGTCCGCAATGCCAGCGTTTATTTGCACGTCGCCGCCCAGAGAGGGAGAATTCCTCCAGGTATAAACAATTGGTGTGCTGGCATCGGCATAAATTGTGAGGGTGTCTCCATCCGACGGCGCGAGATTTATCCCAATGCTGCCTGTGGCGCTGGTAGAGGTGGCGCCGCATAGACGCGGAAGCTTTAACACATTCCTATTAATCTTGTGATACCCGGGCAGCTGGTTATAGTGTGAACCGGGGGCGCCCGATCGCGGATCACTCGCTTGAAACACTGACGTGGTGCCTGTTACCCAGAGCGAATCTCGGCCAAACTGCGCTGTGTGTCGGGATAGTTGCGATCTAAGGCCGTAATCATAGCCGTGAATGTCGAATACGCGGATACCAGGCCCACCAGCACCGGTGGCCTCTGAAATGCTGCCTGACGGCCCTTGAGAGGGCTTAATTACGGTTAAGTTTCGGTAGGGAGTTGCGTTATATACTGAATACTCATCAGATCTAAAATCTCTGTACCCGGGTGGGCTGACCTCTAATCCGCCCGGGTTTGAGAATTTTGAAACGATAACAGAAGAGACCTTCTGGCCGCCGGCTGTCAAATAATTAACTGAGTAATCATCTACAAACTTAAAGTGACTACCAGTATAACCAGAATACCCCGGGCGTTCAGGACCCTGGTTATTGAGCCAGCCAGTACTACGGTGTATATCCAAGATTGTTCTCGTCTGAGTGGACGATGTTGAATTATTTTGAAAAATTTGCGTTGGAAGCTGGAGTTCTGAGTTATTTTCTATGAACTTCTTCGGGTTTGCATATGCTCCCACAGTCTGCACAATTTCATAAGCCTTGTAATAATTTCCAAGCACAGAAGAGGCGGTGGTGATTTGGATATTTCTAATGTTAAACGGCCGCTTGGCAACCATACCGCGATAATAGATCGCCTTCTGCGCGCCGGTCAGTGGATAAGGATTGATATCCCTTGCGTTAGCTTCTGGGTATGGATAGTCCGGACCAACCATGCCGAGGGCTCCGGAAGTTTCTGGGCATTTGCCCAGCAAAAGTTTCCAAGCTTCGGGGCGTGTTAGATAATTATCAGTACCGGTGTTCAGGGGCACGTGCCTGGAGAAGTGTCCGCCGACGTTGTGTTCGGTAAACGGACCCTGCATCGGTACTTCCATACTGGGGCCGTAAACATCGTTGTGCAGATTTGTTATCTCGATACTAGATGTTACTCTTTCGATAATTCTCTTGTTATATCCGCCACTTACTGACGAGCTTACAATATTAAATGGGTACACCATCGAACTTTTAATAATATCGTACCCAAGGCCTGATACATGATCACGGCCAAGATAGGCTCCCACATATCTTTTGGTTAGGCGGTTCGGCCCAAACTCTTCTATTCTCAACGGCAGCGACCGAATGGGCGCCATTTCATCGGTAAACGAGACAATAACATTTTGTGGAATAAAAACAAAATCGCTAGTATTAACAGGACCGGCCGGGTATAGAGCAGCGTAGGTATATCCTATATTTTTTGCCGATTCAAAATTTACGCCGCCTTTAATCGTGCTAGGGAGCACCGGGGTTGGAAATGCATACGTTGCCTTTCTTTGGTTACGAATGTTCATATCCGGGCGGTATAGCGTGCCATCGGACGCCTTAAGGATGAGTGCGGTTGAGCCGCTGGTAACTCTTTTTCTCCACTTAGCCGTGCGTAATGCCTTTCGAACCTTATCCACCGTGGGATCTCCGGACGAGATCTCGTATGAACCCACGCCGGCGGCGCCGGGGATAGCCTTCTTGAGCCAATATTTGCGATGCTTATTGACATTACGTGGGGATGACGAGGGGCCACCTGTGAAGTCCTCGTACTTGGGAGCGACAGAGACCGATTCCATCACCGCCTCTGGATCGGCCGGCAGAAACTCAATGGTGGGATATCGAGAATTATACTTGTTTCGTTCTAGAACATGACTTTCAATAGTGTTGTATACATCTCCAACAAAACCTGAAGATGCCGGCACTAACTGCTGAATTATCAAAGCTAAGGCGTCATCAAACCACTTATAATATTCAGTGAAGCGCTCGACCGTTTGAATATTTTGGAATTTTTCAAAGAATACTCGGCGCAGTGCTTCGATTTCCTTATACTGGGCGCGGTATCGATTAACCGGCTGTCCAATAAGATGATGGAAATCGGCAGCGCCGGCGAAGAAATCTAAAATCTCTTCTGAGATTGATGCGTATAAGCTCTTTTCAATTGTGTAAATATAATTTGGTACCTGATCGTAGGTTCCGAATATTTCATCATCTTCGCTTAAGATTTGAACTTGATCAGAGGATATCGCGCGTTCGGGCTCAATAAACTTAAATTCGTTAACACTATCTTTTTTGACCACCGCCGCCGATGAAGTGCCGAATCCTGCGCCGCGGCCGGAGTGCAACCAGCCAGCAGTACTGCCGATCCAGCCAAAATTATCTCGAACCATGGTGGAGCCAGAACTAAGATCTGCTACATAAAAATCACCAGTGACATTCGAGGCTGTAACATTGGCAAAATACCAGTCCATCGCCAGGGTATTGTAGTTGGACGTCTCTTCCGCCGAGGAGGCCGTCAGGGGGGACACATTTAAATAAGAACCCGAGATGCCTACATTTTCTCGATCGAATGTGTGCTCTTTGAGTGTATAATCGTCGAGATACTTGGTCCAATAACGAGCGTTGGATACCAAAACATCAGTCTTGTGAATATTGGCGCCGGTAATGTTGGTGTTTCGGGCGCCCACGTATACTCGCTTAGACGCCGAGAGCATTGTTTGGCCGACAGCCTTAGTGACCGACCCGGTGGCTTTAAAAGAATTGGATATCGTACCCAGGATGTTATTATAGCCAGCAAAAATTACGTCATAAGTATACCCAGACGAAGAAGACAGCACATCTGCAAATGGATAGTTAGACGGCTTGATTCTGACTGAGAAATTCCAATTTTCATTATCGTATACATTTAAAAATGTATTGCTAGACGTTAGTGTGGGAAGCGGGCCAGCGGGGCCAAGTGCTGACGTAAGCATAAACCGAACATTTTTGGAATATAGTGCGTCTCTAATCGCATAAACTTGAAAGTTTGCCACTTCATTTGATTCGCTCAAGAATGCAGGATCAGAATAGGCGCTACTATTAACTGTCTGCATGCCGAAAAGAGAAGCCGTGTAAAAGTTTCTTTCAAATGTATCAAGGGCCCTGAAAAATCTCGGGAACGTGATGGCTACTTCGGTTGTAAAGCCGTCCCTGTGTTGAAGCGTTGAACCACTGATGTAGCCCCTGGTGTCGGCTGAGTGTGGATCTGTTGACTGATATATCGTAGCTTGCGTGTTATATTTGTTATTAAAGTTTGCAAACGTTCTTTTCTTGAGTACTTGTTTTAGATTATCGCGCAGTTCAAATAATTGATTGTCGGAATAAACGTTATAAGTAACTAAGTTATCATCCAAATTGAAACACCTTAGCGTGTTTCTAATTGCCCTCTCGGTTCCTTTGGATTTGTAAATGTTGGCCAAGTTATTATAAAGATTTTTATAAATAAGATTCTTGGCTTCATTTAAATCTGATTCAAACAATTCAGAATCACTTCTATTTTTAAATTTTTCTAAAATTGTTGCATCAACAAAAATATCCGGAGTATGCAGACCAAGAGATTGTGGCAAATGTTGCGCAAATGGTACTGGACGATCAGAGCCGCTTTCATAACTATGATGTTTAAAATTGGGGATAGACGTTATTTGCATGTGCAATTTATCAAAGTATGTGCCGACTATGTGGCACATCCTGTCTAGATCGGTCCCCTCGTCTAGTTCGCTTTCTTCAGCAACCCAGGCCGGCAGCAGATTTTTAAAAAGGCCGGTATTTTGGCCATCATGCCATGAGCCAGATTCCAAAAGAGCTGTCTTCAGGGATGCTACTCCTGTATGTGTTTCATATATGATGGGGTCTTCGTATTCTTTGGTGGCGGCCGATGCTGAGACAATCGCCGAACCGGTATTTCTTGAAGTTTGGGAGCCTGAGCCGGCTGCATACCCTGTCCACGTACCATTACAAAGCCGGCCGGCATAGTCCAAGACAACTCCGTCAATGGTTGAGTTTCCAAGTATACCTTCATTAAATTTATAATACATCCCCAACGTTGTGTTGGAAAGATCAGAATTGGTGCCGCCGCGGACCTGTGTAAACCAGTGTTGGGCAATCTGGGAGGCATTGCGCGCAGTTTTCCAAAATCTAAATTCATCCAGAGAGCCGCTTAATTTACCGGCGCCGGGGTAGGAAGAGACAAGAGACGAGTCGCAGGCACCCGATGGGGCAGTGAGCAGGCCGCCGATTCGGCCCATCATATTCTTGGAATTAAATTCCGCAACAACTCCCGAATCAACTCCTCCGATAAAATTAGAAACCGTCGTAGACGCAATTGAATCGCTGTTGGTTTTATTCCCTGCTGCGCCTGTCGAGCCTTGAGTTATTGTTACTGTATCTACTCCATTGGAAACTGCGGTATAATTGGAATCGGTCGTGGCGTTGATGGCGATCACCATTGCCGCGGCGGCGGCGACTTTCCCCGCGGAGCCTCCACCCACACCAGAAAACCCAACTGTTGCAGAACCACCAGACCCTCCACCATCGGCCGGCGCGACTCCACCATTAATTGTATACACCGTGCTTACTCCAGTTGAGTCGACCAATGTAAATGTATCACCATTGGAAATGCCTCCGGCATCAGAAATTACAATTGTGGCCGCTGCACTTAAGGCACCATATACATTGGTATCGTTCAACACACCATTAACGTACAGCTTTACCATAAAGTCTGAGTCGGAGTTATAGAGTGCTAGTGCGTAGTGATTCCAATCATTAAAGTCTAAATTTTGCCCAATAGACGAGGTAAGAACTCTCTCTGCTGATGCGCTAGCGTTGCCAGATTGCGCCGTAATCAGGAGGGGGCCGACGGCACCAGCGCCACCGGTCAATTCAATCGTAAGGCGAGCGTATGCGGCGCTGGAGGACACTTCATTGTTCCACATGTCGAAGAGAACCTGTTTGGTTGTCTGTGTGGGTTCGGCGCCGACGGAGCCTGTTTTAGACCAAAACTCAATCGTAACACCAGCTTCGAAGTCGCTCTTTAAATTAGACTCACGGGTGCCTTCTCCATAATTTGATATCAGGCCGGCAGTCGTATAGATGCTTGCGTCATAAATATTGTTGCCCTGGAACTGGCTGGATGAGGGATCCGTCATCATCTCTTTTAGTGTCGTGGTTCCCTCTACAATGTTTGGGCCACCAAAAAATGTAATGTACTCAGGTGAGGCTGGGGCGCCGTAGCTCTGCTGTGACGTCACTGAATTATCGATCAGTACCGATGAAACGGAGCCATAACCAGTGGCGCTTAAGTTAATATAACCCGTTGTGCGCGGATAAAGATTATTAAAGATATACTTCTCTATGTTTAGAGAATCATTGTAAAATTTATTTAATTCAGCATCAGAACCATCGTACGGATAAAATTCGATTATTCTTTCAATTGCAGATTTATAATAAAGATATGCAGAGCCAAATTTAGCAAACGTCTTCGGCTGCGTATAGTCAACATTTGGTAAAAATGTGTCTTGCTTTAAGCTTAGTTGTTGTAGGTTTCTAGATGATTCAATTTCTGAGAATGCATCTTTCTCTGTGGTATCACTTAAAAGATTTCTTTGTTTTTCGAACGAACCAAAAAGGTCTTTAATACTCATAATCTTCTACTCTAAATTTGAACACCTTATCTTGCTCGGTCCATGTGGAAAGCTCCGGATCATAAAAGGCAAATTTAAATCCATAAGCATATCCCCCGTCTAAAAGATTCATATCAAAATCAAAATAGTTTCCAGAAACATCATATGAGATTCCAGTCTGAAAATCACTCCCGGTGCCGTAGGGAACAGCCTCCAGGCCGTCTCGGATTCGGAACACCCGATAGGACGCACTATGAATAGAGACGCCGGGAACAACAGAACTGGCCTTGGTGTATATCGTGGGATTCCAATTTTTATTTCGGACATAGAGGTTAAATCGGGCTGTCTCTGAGTTATTATATTTGTTTCGCAAGTTAGTGATGTTGATATAATAAGTTGGATGGCGGGAGTGGTCAAGGGGCACCACCTTTGAGGCGGCAATCGAACCAGTGGCAAACTCCGTCACGTTCGTCGACGGGTCATCACCAGAACCAGACCACCACACATCGTAAAGCGTTTTAACGGGCGTTGAGGCGGCCGTAAGAGCAACCGAGGCAGAATATATGCCAGTCGATACCCAGCCGCCTGTAATAGCCATAGTGCCGTCGGAAAGGATAAGCTTGGAGCCCGATGGGGCAGCATTGGTCGCTGAGCCTGAAAATAGGCTGAGCATGAGCGAGCCGGTGGTGCCAATTGCCGGAATGTCCCTTAGACGCCCTCTAATATAATTATAAAAATAAAGAGTGTTTAGATTATCTGCCGCGGGGGCCAGCGAGCTACTATAGAAAAAATCTCCTCGATCGTCTCTCTTAGTGGAGTTCCAGCGCGCCTCGATTACCGGGCGCTTGAAGAAAAATTGTGTGCCGCGGCCGAAGAATCTCTTAGTATACCATGATTTTTGTGCTCCGCCAGTAATGTTTAAAATAGGGCCGATGGCCGGGTGTTGCACGTCAGTGCCTTCGATAGCTGAGGCTGAATAATAAGCCTCCTGACTGGACGTCAGATGAATCCCTACACCATAATTATTAATATCGCTGGCAATCCAATGCTCAACGAGCCCGCTAATGTCTATTTCAAGATCTTCCAGCCCTGTCGAAAAGCTTTGACTGTAAACCGGCGGATTCCCGGAGTCGTCCCACTGGGATGAGGCACTGATGTAGTCTCCCCCCACCAAAGTCCAAGCTTCTGTGTTGGACGCGGACATCCAGTTAGAGCCGGGATATTGATTTTTAGTTAGATCATCATAATTTTCCATGTCCAAGCCGTCGCCCTCTTGCCAGGAACTGGAAACTGCGAGTACTTTTAGTATGAGATTCCGCGGGACTGCCTTTGTGTGTTCAGCATTAAACAAGCGCAAGTAAAAACTAACGCTGCCGCTAGCGGGAATAACTGAATTGCCCCTGTCAGTGCTGATGTCGGAAATGGGAAACTTCATGAGAATGCGAGATAATTCCTGAGAGGCCTTCTGTGTGGCGCTACCACTCGTTTGTTGTCTTCCGTATACAGAATAAGTCTCTACGATATCCGATCGGCCCATGTTGGCTCCGGTGCCGCGAGTGGTCAAATTCGACTGATAAGTGTTCACAATCGTATTATCAGCATTTGCTAAATACTTTTTAATTGCCATTATGTAACCTTTCCTACTACATCCACTTCTGGATATTTAAGTTCTAGAATTGCGTTATTCGGCACTACCAAATACGAGCCATCCTGGGACATGTTTTGATTTATATTAATCGATGAAGCAGAGTAAGAGCCTCCACTGTTTCCGACTATTTTAACCTTTACAACATCAAGCACACCATGGACGTCCTTTAGTTGTTGATAGAGATCGCTAATATACAAAGGCTCTCCGATAAAAAACGATCCCAGGAACCGATCTTTGAGTTTTTGCACACACTGCTCCAATATCGTATATTTGTCAGAGGCCTGCTTAGACTTAACGATAAATTGAATTCCAAAATTTAAAATGAAAGGATCCAAAATATCGACCGTATCGTTAATCATTCGAAAATTATTAATCCATGTTTTTAAATTATTCTTAATCGTTGCATTAGTCTCAGTAAGCTTACCTTCTGAATCTTCTGATATCACATACAAATTCAAGTTTCTCTTTTGAGAGTTGGCGTCCTTTTGCACAGAGCAGCGCTTAACAGAGCCAAATTTTAAAGGCATCCTATATACCATGCTTTCGTAATCTGTTTGGGTCACAGCGCGGTTTTGAGTTGGGAAGGTGTCATAAATTCTTTGCTTTATCTCGCCGGATGTAGGGTAGCTGACCGCTCCCACAATTGGTGTCTCGTTGTTCACCTCGATCGACTGAATAATCTCTTGCACTTTTGAGTTGGTTAAATCTTGCTGGTTCACGAATTCAAACCTGGCGCCTTCAACCGAGTTGATGCCGCCGACTGCAATATTGGAATTCAACGGGTTGGTGGCCCTATAAGTAATGGTTAAATTGGTGTTAACTGGCACCATCCCAAACGATTCGTTCTGGGATAATCGGGTTGGATCAAACGCTACATCTGTTATATATTGTTTCCCGAACACCTCTACTGCTACGTTTTGCGGGTTTGCCACAACATTAGATAAGCCCTCTTTACCGCTCCCAAATTGTAAGCTTGTCGAGGCGCGGCCGGCTTCTACAACAAACTTTCGTGATACCAGAAACGGTTTCATTAGCGATGAGACATTGTCGTTTTTAAAATTTGGATTTACAATTTCTTTGTGGACCATATCTTGCGCAAGATAATCAACTTCAAAATATTCATTGCCCTCCGAATCAAACACCGAAAGCACTTCAGCAATATTTGCGCTATTCAAAGTGATGTTTAAAAACCTTTGATAGCCGCCCACGGCCACAGTTTCTTGCCCAAAAAAGCCCGACACAACATTTCCATATGCCTTAATAGCATAATGTGTTGGGGCGCCGGTACCGGAGTCGATTCTAGCAGCAACCGTCACATTAGATGAAGCCGCAAAATCAACATTTTCGGTCAAGACAAAAGAGTTTCCAGAATCAGAGCCAAGAACAGTGCCGCGCTTTAAAATCGGAATATAATCCGTATCGGGGCCCATACCTGTGCCGGATGCGGGAATCAAAACAAAAAACGCTACTGTTCCATATGTAGATGGGCGGCCGCCAAATTTATACCCAAGGGCTCGGCCGTGCCTAACAACATTATCAAATTGATAAGCCGTATCTAAAAACGCTTCGTTTACGCTGTAGTCTAAGTAAAACGAGAGCTGATCGGCCACGTAAGCAACCGAATCAATCATCATAGCGCCGAATGAAGCCTCACTGAAATCCTGAAACGTATCAGGATAAAACCGCTCTGCAATCTGCATTAGGTCACTTCGAATTGATGTATACTCGCGGTGAGTATAATCAATTGGCATTGTTTTTTTCTGTTGATCTGCCATTAAAAATCCTTATTTTAAATAGTAAATTCTAACAAATCTCGAACATTTAAAGTCGGAATTGAGTATTTGATTTCAAGCCTGAGACTATTCGAGTCAGCGCCAGACGCGTCAATAGCTACTTGTTGGATTGTTATCACCGGCAAATAGACCTTCACTTGATCCTGTATTTTTGTCTCTATCAGGTTAAACGTCCCTTGATCAAAATTTAAGAATAAATATTGTCGGAGGCCGACACCATAGCTGGGCTCCATTATTCTTTCGCCCGGACTAGTCAAGATAAGCATTTTAAAATTTTGTTTAATAAGGGTTTTAAAATCCGTAATCATGGAAAAGCCATTGATCGAATCTTGAGTAAGGGGTAATTTAACTGCTAATGACGCCATTTGTTTTCAACCTCACAATAAATACTCCTTAATCTGCTTTATCACACAACTCGCCGTCAGCATTGTACGGGTTGCCTCTCAGGCGATTTTTCTTCCACCATGGTAAGAAGCGGGCGCCGGGGGACATTTTAAACCTTGCGCGGAGTTGCTCGAGCCACTGCACGGCGCCGTTATCATCATCCCCGGGATCCCATTTTCTAGAATGATAATATATTCTAAACATTTTACGAAGAAGCCTTATAGACCTCCTTAAAGTTTGCTGGTCCCACTCGTGATACTGTAGGAAGAAGGCGTTATCCCACTGATAGCCGCCGGCGCGATCGGACCAGCGCGCCCATCCGGGGGCTCCGTCAATAAGCTCAACCGACCTCACAAAGGGTACATCCTCGCCGTCGACGTCGACTTCGCCATAAGTAATATTGGCATATTTGCCTGGTTTTACGCCGGAGCCGGGCGTGGCCGGCCAGACGTTGGCGATCAATGGATGAGACATCTGGCCTGGGCCAACGGTCCATTCACCAATCGAGGGCGTGAAAGCCATATCATTGTAAATAGCCAAAATTGCCAACACCTTCTTGAAGGAAAATACATAGTCTACAACTAACTTATATTTTGGATCTTCCTTTAGAAGCTGCAGTAGGCACAATAATAACTTACTATCGCGCTGGAGAGTGTTAAAAGCTGATACCGGAATGTCCAAGGCATCAACTTCGACGCGGGTGATAACCTCATCTGTGTCTCCTATCCTCATACTAAATTGTATCCCGTATCTGACCCCAAGCTCACCATCAACCCCAACCGGGTCCATCGTCTTATCTTCCTTGGCGCCGCCGGCGGTGCCTGTTCTGTTCAAGTTTACAGTGCCGCCGGCGTCTGGTGATTTAGGTTCTGAACTTTGTGTGTCTTCTGTGCCGGCCGGCGGGAGGGGGGGATACACAAGCCTCATTGTTCCGGGCCAGTGATCTGAAATGTTTCCTGTCACCTTTTCTCTGACTTCCTTGGCAGCGGCGTCGGGATCCTTCAAAGCACCGCCTATTTTAATGTATTTTTTAATTGTGAATGGCTGCTGTGAGGTGCCCCCAACAGAGTCCACGATAGAGGGTATATCTCCGATGCCCACAAAGCCGGCGCTGCTCGTAAGACCCATTATTGTTTTTGAGGCGAAAGGTCTTAGCAGTTGCTCCTGGTCTTCTGGCTCCATGTCTGCCACCGGTACCGGTGCCAAAAATGTAGGGGGCCCCTTTTTATATACAAGACCACCATCGGACGGATCTATTTCTCCGTGATAATATCCCACATATTTTTTATCATCAGTGGTGGTAAATTCATTTCCTTCGGAATAGAATGGGCCGGGCCAGCTATACCCTTGCATAGTCGGATCTGGATCTTCAGGCGTTGGCAGACCAAATGGCGCTTCGGCAATTTTGCCATCAAGATTTAATTCGCTTCCATTGCTGAAAGTGCTCATATAATAATAGCCAAGGTCTTCTGCAACCGGCTTGAAGCCGGCCGGGCGGAGATTTTTAATAAACCTCTCGCCTGTGAGTTTCAATTCTTCTTTCACCAACTCTTTCAAAATTAATTTAGCGTCTTCAGAACTATAAAAGACTGCTTCTAGGTTTTTGCTCTCGCGATAACTTTTTAATGTCTCAAACCATGGGCTATCAGGATCTTGAATTTTATCTTCTCGCGAGGGGTAATCGTAAGAATCTTGAAGATCGTCAAGCCGGTTTAGAGCAGCTTGGACGTCCTCTGGGACATCTTCTTCAGGAATATCCCCTTCTGGTCCAATGCGCAAGCCATATAATTGAACTGATTGCTCTAAGAACGCGTACCAAAATTCATAGTCTTGAAATGCGCTAAGAAAAGCCGTACCGGCTGATTTAAGCTGCTCTTCCATCTGTTCGATGATATATGCTGCATAAATATTACTATAATTTTCTGGGAATTTGGGAGCAAAGGTGGTGAATGTGGCTAGAGATTTCAAGAAATGTACACTAACAAACATCTTAATTGTTGCAGTGATGGCACCCATCAAGCCTGCTTTTGCGGGCCGGTCTAGAACTCTCGCATATGGAACTTCCACTATACAGTCCGGGTCGGACTGCAGTCGCGTGTCACTGGTAAGCTTAGGGTATAGTTGATCGATCTTGTCCTGTACTTCTTTGAAATTTACCAAGTCCGTCGTTTTTGGCTTGCAGGGTGCCAATTCTGGAAATAAAATATCTACAACCCCCGTCCATCCGGAACCGGTGAGGGGCTTTACATAAAGAGGAGGATTCATATAGCTCCCCCCGTATTTGACTGGGTCTAAATAAACTACGCGGGCTTCGGCGCCATTTTCATATTGATCCAAACTGACACCCAAAATGCCGTCCTCTTCGCGAATTGGGCGCGTACCATCGAGATCGCCTTTATTGTTGTAATTCTGGACTTCAACGTCTCTACTGGATATTGAATCGCCGGAGCTGCCGTGGACGAGCTTCGTACCCTTGGGCACAACATATTCGAATTGAGCATAGGACAGGTTGTCATACTCGGCGCCGAAAGACCAAGCTGTTTTGTTTTTTCCAATTTCAGCTGAGACCTTTTCAAATGCATTTGTCATGAAGGAGTCATAAGCATCTTTTAAAGTCGACTGCTCTATACGACCATCAAACAAATCAAACAAAGCTAACACTTGTGGCTGAGATGGCATAAGCCGATCAAAGCTTGCTGCCAAGTTAGGATAATCTTCTAAATTTATATCATCGAGGGAATCATCATATGTGAGAAATTCAAATCTTCTAGTCTTAAGAACGCCCTTTTCCTCTTCCTTTTCTTTCTTGTTTTTCTTGGGGTTCGGGTCATCTGGGTTGTCTTGAATCATAGAGGCTGCTGGATCATATACATCACTATCTTGATTGAACAGTTCTGCGATATAGATCCTAACGTTGTCGCCCGAGCGGTTTTTAACAGGTCCGTCCACCCAATCACCTTCGCTATTTTTGTATTCCCCATCTCTATACAAATCCGAGAAGAAACAGGAAAGTTCGAAACCATATCCGAATGCGCACTGGCCGCCGTCTGGGCCTAATCGCTGTCCGGACGCATTGTCCTTAAACTCGAGCTTAATATCTGGCTCGTCTTTACGCAGGTTTCGAATAAATGAAACATACCCTCCACCATCCCATCCATCATGAACGTGCGGTACCACATCAACGTTATATCCGGGACTTGGCATTGCAATAATGTCAACATCTCCGGAGTCTACTCCCATTTTTTTAAAGGATCTTTTATAATATTTGTCGAGTTGGTAGGCGTTACTGCTATTGAAAACCATTGAGCCCTCTAGATCATTGACGTCATAAGTGGTCGCAGGATCACTGGGGTCTTCGAAGGATTTGCCGGCTTTTTGGAATTGATACATAAGATAATCAGCGATATATATCGGATAGGCGGCCTTCTGTTGTGGGAGGTTCGCCATGTCAAGGCCCACTGCGTCTTCAAATTCAGAATTGCTCATACCCGGGGGTTTTGGATCCAAATAAAAGTCTACGTAGGGCGCCCTGTTTGCTGTTTTTCTTTGGTGGACTGTGTAAGGATTTCCTAAAGTATCAGACATGACCATGTTAATAAAACCCCACTTTTTGGGCCCGGGACCATTCTCCAGCATATCACTAGAAAATGCGATCTTAAGTTTGTCCATATCTTTCTTTAGTGCGTTTGTGGCAGCTATAATATTCTCTTCTGGTTCATATGGGAGCATTCCATTTTCACAGCCGGGATCGGAAAACATTGGAGGAAGTTGATCGGCGACGTAGTTGCCTAGACCCTTTTGGGCAATGTCGGACATTTCTCCCAAATCATCCAGCAGCGTGCCACGCCATTTCTCAAACATTTCATCGCACTGTTCTGGTGAGACTCGACCTTCGAGAAGTTGGCACCTTAGATTCTTGAAGTCTTCGATTGCTTCAGGGGTAGCGCACATGCTAGGATTGGCCGGGAGAGCGTCATCGCCCCGATCTCTTATGAGATCTTTTAACTCGCTTTTGAACTGCGCTGGGAACAACTTACCGACGTTTGAGAAGAAGCTTCCGATGGATGCTTCGTTCGGGAGCGCATCGTTGTACTCGGGATATTCATTTTCACGGATTTGATCAGCAATCGAAAGCATCTCCGGGGAAGCATTTCCCAAAACCGCTTCCATTAGTTCTTGCTGGGTAATCGCAGCAGAAACATCTTCAAGATACGATAGCGCGCGGTCAGGATTCGATAAAGCTTGGCCGCCGACACCGAGATCAGACATCAATTGAGTGACCGTGCTGTTAACAGTATCGTCGTCGGCATCTGGCCCGCAGACCGCATCCTTGATAACATCACCAAACTTTTGTTTGCCGGCAATTACAGACGGCAGAGACGTCACCATGGCGCCGGCAAGCTCCAGTGCCTTACATATAGCATCTCCAATTAACTCGCACACTTTCACAAGAATCATGACAATTATTTTCACCACCAACTGCTTTAGTAAGATCTTCACCATCTCCCATATGGCAATCATAATATCTTTAAATTTGGGAAGCCACACAAATGGATTTTCAAAGCGCGGCAGAACAATCTCCTGTTTGCCGCGGCAGAACGGCAAGCTCAAGCTTTTAATGAAGTCCATAACTCCCGGATTAAAGAGGGGCGGTCGCGGGCAATCTATAGTTGATATCAACAATGCCACAATCTGGGCACCTGGGAACTTATTCATCAGATCTAAGAGGCCCATCAGATTATCTTGGAATATCTCTAATAATGCTAGCAAATATGCATCCATTATATTGTTAGGATCCATACCGCCAAATTCTTCTGCATTTTGGGCAACAGCAAAACTTTGAGCCAGTGTCCGGCGGGTTTTTGAGGCACTATCCTGATCGTACCCTGGAGCTTTTGTGGGTACCATCTCTCCATTGTTGTTCCTCATGGAGTCCTTCTGTCTTGCTATTACTTCCGGGTTTTCCCATGGGCGCACAACTTTCCAGGGATTGCTGATGCCGCCTTCGCCGTCTCCTCCAAAAAGTGGATTGGCGCCTTCTTTTTTGCCCGTCTCTGACTCATATTCATGTGAATCGGGAAGAATGGGTCCCTTTTTGAGCTTTTCTTTGACTAACTCTTCCAATTCCCATTGTTTATCAGGAGGAAGGCCCACAAACAACTCACCAAAGTCTTCGATGCCCATAGCTTTGAGGGCGCTTTGTAGCATCTTACGAAGCGCTTCCTCGAATGATAGGCCGCCCAACAAACATTTGACCACCTGGCCGAGAAGGTCCAGNAAGCCGCACATTTTAATACGCTCTAAACTGCCGGCCCACAATGNATCCAGCATTTGCATAGAACTACCAGGGGGGCCCATCGGCGGACAACCTTCACCAACTCCCGGAGATGTCAGAAAATATAAGCAAAAATGGGCAAATATCTGATCTCTCGGATCAATCTCCTTGTGCGCCTGCATAATTGCAGCACCCCAAAGATTATTTCCGTCTTCGATCTCGGGAATCCCGTGGACCTTGCCGACCGACACATTATCTTTGTTTACTTCTGTTGGATCATGCCGGCATAAATTCTTATGGAAGGCGTAGGCAATAGCGTCGCCGATGCTAAAGACTTCATCAAGAATATCTTGGCCTAAAACTTTCATTTCGTTGGCCAAGGCATCCGCAATACAACCCGGGACGTCTCTTCTATCCTCGACGTCTCGAACTCCAGCATGAAGCTGGGGCATAACCTTTGGATATGTGAACTCGGTGACAACGTCTATCCACGGACGCTCGACTCGGGCCGAAAGTGCAGAGTCCATCTGTTTTAATTGTGCAAAATATGCTACCGCGGTTTTATCTTTCCACGCAGAGCGTGCTCGGAGATCGGAAAGGTAGGAGCCGCTCCAAGCTTGTGGATATTCCCCGCAGTCAGAAGTCCAAACTTTTAATTTCTTTAATTTGTATTCTGAATTAAATGTGAACTCCATTTTTGTGATCCGCTCTTTAAAGAACGACATACTACCAAGACTTGGGATATTGTATCCTTTCACGTTGAGCCACGCATCTAGTTGCGTCATCACCTGCGCCAATTGTTGGCTGCTAGCAAGAAGAGCGTCGTCCCCGTAAAGGCTTAAATCAAAAATCTTCCTGTTGTGAATAAATATTAAATTGGATCCCTCCAACACACGATAAACAGCATAATACCGACCATAGAGGTTAAGACCCTTCCTGACTCTAATGCCCATCATTACCATGTCGTGAGCATCATATTCTACCACTATGTCGCCGGCTTCGGGGGGCTCTTCTTCCGGCAAAGCATCTGGCAAGTCTTCAATTACATCGAAGTCGATTGAATATAGGATTTTGAGATAAGAGCCGGGTCGAGCATCTAAATAATAATCGGTATACTCCAAATTTTCACGAACTGTGGCCATTGTTTCCTCAGATACTTCTTTGTTTTTAACAATGAGAATTCTCTTGATGGCGCCATCACGCTCTTTCCCCTGGTTATCGGTATATGGATCCATATATCTTTCAAACTGAGCCTGCAAGCCTCGTTGAGCGGCGGCTTCCACGTGGGCTTCTGTGGAGCTAGGATCGATGGCCACTTCCAAATCTTCCGGGAGGAACGTTGCGGTTGTCTGTGTTCTGTATGGGATTTGATATTTACACAGCTTTTCATTTAGAAACGGGGTTTTGTGTTTTCTCTTTTTCCAATTCGGTACCGAAGCCAGAGGATTCGGAGAGCACTTTAAACATATGTCTGGGGCTAATTCTGTTTCGGGACATACATCGGGTAGGTTATCTCCGTTTGCATCCTGAAATGGTAAAAATTTTGAATCTGCCATTTATAAACTCCCCATCTACTAAGTGACCTTAACGTTTCGACTGCAAATATACTTGTATCCCGAAGGCCACAAATAGTTGTGTTCCCACGCAAACTTGTTTGCCCTTAACTGGAAGAGGGAATCGTTGACAAATCCCAAGAGAAGAGCATTGACAAGAGTTGAGGACGGCGGGATCCAAGGTCGCAAAGGATCTATGCCTAAAATACTATTAAAAGCCTCTATAATAATCATAGCAGTATTTAATGTTGCTATTGTCAGATCTAATATTTCTGATAATTCCATGAGACAATCTCGCGTCACATAACCAAGTGGAACTGGTTGCAGCCCTTTAACTCTTTCACGCGGGTTAAAAAATCCACCCCACACGATTCTGTCTTCAGTGCTGTTGCCCGCAATCAGTGAGATCTCTGGTGATGGCTGGTGGATCTTGCCTCCCAGCGAGTTGGTTTCCCCCTTGTTGCCAAAACCACCAACACCGATGCCGGTACCTGAGATAATTTTAACGCCTTCACGACCAATAATTCTAACCGCATCTGCTTTGATTCCGATGCCCGAACGAGCTACTGACTGCGGAGTATCGTTGCCGGCTATCCCAAAGTTATGATCAATATCGGTCAATTGACTAATGTGAATGCGAGCGGCATCCCCAGCAAAGCTGTTATCAACCCAAGCGGGGCGGCGAGGGCCGTCTCCCTTGGCGGCCGAGGACATTCTTCCAACAACTAAATCAATCGAAGCGGCCTTGTCGGGCGCGAAAGCACCATAGCCATCGCGGTCTGATGCTGGGCGGTCAGTACCCAAGACAACATATGCGCCGGCATTTTTCATTACCTTTTCATCTTGGGACCTTTTATAAAACATATCGTCCAAAGGAAATGAGGTATGAAACAAGCCGCTTTTCGGAGGCAGTACCTCTGCGCTATCGTCGCCCGGGGGGGAGGGGCTCTGAGGCGGTAGGTTAGATGCCGGAATGCTCTCCGGCGGCTCTTCATAATCAAACATGTATCTCTCCTTGTTTTCTCACTATATTTGGCGTGCTATTGTTCACGACAATAAATAGCCTTTTTTTATATATTAAATCAAATTTAGTTGTTTTTGTAGTTATTTATGCCTTCAGCACTTCCCAAACATCCAATCATATAATTTATATTGGCTGGGGCCGGCTTTAAGGCAAGCTTCCCGTGCCAGTGGCCTGTGACACTGTTTTGGCACCCTGCCAACTTAGGTTTTTAAGCGACGAGCACTCTTGGCCAGTGGCCGATGGGGGAGTTTCTACACTTACCACTTTTAAAAATTTGCCATATTCAAGGTTGTAAGAGAAGCCGAAGTATGCCGGATCCAGTTCGACATATACGATATCCCCCCTCGTTACTGGATCTCTTTCAGTCTGATCGGAATCAACAAACAAAGTGTGCATCGATATCAATTGACTAACATGTTGTTTGTCTACTGCGATTGCCGGGTCGCATGGATCTGGAATGAAATCATGAGGGGAGTGCTCTCCAATTATTCTTGCTCGAAATGCAACACTTTCGCCGCGGCCGCCTTCAGTGGAGCTATTTGCCACGCCGCGGGCTTCTAATGCGTTCAGGGTGTATTCATCTTCCAGGGCGCGCGCAACAAACTTGGTTTTTCCTCCAAATATATTCGTTGCCATGGCTTTACGAATCGCATTGCCCAGCAAATCTAATGCTGCATCTCCAGCTGTAAAAATACTAGGGTCGTACAAATCACCCATAATTATGCTCCTGTTGGTCCTACGCGGCCTGCGCTTAAAGCGCTAGCATACGCCCCAGAAGCCAATAATCGGGCTCTCGCTGCAGCTAGAATTGCTTCTATTTCTCCTAGGGTGTGTCCAGGGGCCGCTTTATCTGAACCTCCACAATAATAGGACTGTCCTTTCTTGCAGCTTCCTCGATCTATAGGTAAGGGGATCGATGCCCATTCAGCTGCTAATTCCGTTATGGCGCTACACGGCTGATCCATCATTCCGGTCAGGTAGCGCCCAATCGCAGGGCGACGAGCCATGAGGCCAATAATTGCTAAAATATCTTGGGTTTTTTCATCAAAAAGTTGACTATCCGGGTACACAGGGGTTGCAATGCCCATAGCCTTGGCGTTCTTTCCGAGCAATGAAAGAAGTGTGCCGGGGATAATTTGGTAGCGGCCTGCAGCAAAAACAACTGACGGATCGCCACCATATTGGCTAAAGCATGCCGACCCAGCGGTATATGGGCGCACCGCACACTTGCTTCCGGCGGCCTTAAGCCGGCCAATGGTAACGGTTGTCAGATCGGTAGTGCCAAAGGCGCCCTTTAAAATACTTGCTTGTTCTCCGCCGGCAGCAAGACCTTTGTTAATTGCACTGTAATTCATTCCGCTAGATTCGCCTGTGTGAATAACGTAAAGCAAGTCGGTAAAGATTCCGTCTGCCCGTAATTGTTCCAACTCAGCTAGTGTAAACTTCGGAATCTTCCCCTTTTTGAAGGATTGGTTGCACTCGGACTTCTCATAGGTAGCTCCTCCGACGTATCTCGCCTGGGCGCCCATAGGCTTCGTCTTGCGGAGACCTGGCAACGGGGTATGCTCAATCTTGCCAAATAGGCTAACCAAAGATGCGCATTCTGCGTTTTTATTATCCGGAGGGTCTTCTATACTAAGCAACTTTAAATAAGTGCCATATTGTAATTGGTATTTGTCATCTGCGAGATTTAATTCAACGCGGATAACGTCCCCTCTTGTGACGGGAGACACGTCGTTGGCGCCGCCAAGAGAAATAAAGCTCGTATGCATGGATATAAGCTTGTAGACATAATCCAAATCTGAAGCATGTGCCGGATCACACGGATCCGGGATAAAACTGTGGGGGGAATTGTGTCCTATAATTCTAGCCTTAAACCAATATCGCCTGTTGGCTGTTCCAGGGGAGTTGGCGCCATCGACGGCTGAAGCTTGCAGGGCATTCAAAGGTTGTATATCTGTGAGGGCTCGGGCGGCAAACTTTGTGCGCGGTTGTATGCCCATCGTCAATCCCCACCTGATCATGTGGCCTAAAAGATCTGATGCACTGTCAGCGGCCGTAAAAAACGACCAATCATATAGATCTTTATCCGGCACCAGTGTTTTCTCCCTGGATTAAATCAAACAGATTATCCTTATCTTCATCGGTCAATTCGAATCCTTGGCCGATATTTTTTTGTTGTAGTCCTATGAGCTTTACTAATTGTTCATTCGAGCGCTGAAGAGTCTCTATGTGTTTAGCTGCAACTGGACTTAGATACTTGATTTGCTCGGTGTTTGTTGATAACTCGGTTGCAATGTCGTTTAGAAACTCGCGGGCAGCCTTTCGATCATTTCGAATATTGTCGAGCGCTTCCGAAATGAGATTTTCCAAGTTATCTTTGCTCATAATTCTCCAGTGTCCCAATTTTGTTTAAAACTATAATACTTTTTTCTGAATTTCTTCAATGAATTTACAATCTGCTTTGTGTTCAAACCAGTAATCTCGCGAAGGTATAAATATATAGCTTTCTTATTGAAAATCTCAATCTCTTCTCTTGATTCAAATAGGATATTGATAGCCTGATAGACCCTCAAATCGTTGTCTTTCATCGTAGACTCGTCCCACGACTTCAACTCTTGATAGAAACTTTCCCAAAATTCGCGCTCTTCCCTTTCCGATATGTATGACTCATTGGTGGAAAGAAATTCCTCTTCATGCCTTTTGGCAATATTGTCATAATCGACTTCGCGGCGATTGCGCTTCTGCTGTCTTTTGACTTTGTGTATAAACCAGTTCTTCGTAATAACCGAAAAATAAGAAAAGGCCTTGGAGCCTTTACTTTGATCATACTTGTCTAAAATGGTCATTAACCAAATCTTGCACTCATCGCGCAACGAATCTATATTGGGCAGATTAGTAAATTTATAAGTAAATACAATTTTATCCACCATCTCGTCGAAAGCCGGCCGGATCCATTGTGAATACAGTTCGGTTCTCTCTCTATTGCATTTTGTCTGGCTGTATCGAACAATTGCGTCTTCATGTACCTGCGTGAAGTAATGATTCTTACGTCGCTTCGCTCTCCGCTTCTTTTGTGTCATGGGTCCTTTCTTTTTCTGTAAGTGTATAAATTTGCTCGAATGTCTCAAGCTGTTCATTGAAGGAAATTGCATGATTTAGCAAACCTTGAAGTGTCGCATCGCCATAAAAAGTTTCCAGTTCATAAACGGCGCTTAGGTGGTTGGCGAAAGAGTTTACCATTTCTTGTAAATCCCCCAACTCCTCTGACACGCTCAGCAGCCGAACAACTACAGCGCGNGCATATAAGAATATGCCGATGTTGAACAACACTGAAAAAACCAGTGTGGCGGCCATTATTAGTTCAAGTTTCGTCATGATTTTTGTTTTTTATTTCTTCTTTTTGCTGTTTTAAAATCTCACGATTTTCTTCAATGTATTTTTTTGTGATATCACCTGGTTTTTTATCAAATTGTGGGGATGCTTTTTTTATTCCATAATATGGTGTACTCAAAATCTTCTTTAAAGATTCTTTCGAGTCACACTTTTCGCAGTCAACCAGTGTTTCTTTATAGGCGTGAATTGCATCCGTAGTCCGATCGCAAATTCCGCAAAGATATCGATATCGAGGCATCTATCTGTCTGCTAATGTTTCTAAATCTTCATGCGTAATCGTCGTGTCGTCTGTAAATCTCACCGTTGGCGGATTCTTTACGACAAGGCCTTCTCCGGAAGCTTCTAATTCAAACCCCTTAAGAACGGGGACTATATCCGATTGAGATAGAAGCGATTCTTGTAGTGCTAACATGATGGCACCGAGAGCCTGGTTTGATAAATGCATTTTATTCTCCTTTTAATTTTGTGATGTTTCTTTCTTCAAAAAACATTTTATCATTATGTTTGTTTCTGTATATCTCATATGTAGTGTGGTTGAAGTGTTGATAACTAATTTGACGCGAGCTTAGGATAATTCCCACTCCAGAGTCTTTGGCTATGTCGCCCTCTGCGTAATCTTCTATCCATCTTACTATTTCGCCGCTCTTGAAGCTCATTTGGCAACCACTCTTAGATCTTCATTGTACATCATTCTGGCCAATTCTTTAAATTTAACCTTTGGTTCCCATCCCATTTTTTCTTTAGCTTTGCTAGCGTCACCCAGCAAAAGCGGGACTTCATGCGGTCTAAACAGCCGCTCATCAATCTCCACATGCTTGTCAACATTCAAGCCAGCATACTCAAACACTTCATTGAGAAATTCGCGCACCGTATATGTTTCACCGGTTGCAATAATATAGTCATCCGGACATTCTTGCTGCAGCATTCGCCACATCGCCTCTACATAATCCCCGGCAAATCCCCAATCTCGCTTGGCGTCTAGATTCCCGAGGAAAAGCTTATCTTGGTTGCCCAGTTTAATGTTGGCAGCGGCCATTGTAATCTTTCGTGTTACAAACGTTTCGCCGCGGCGGGGGCTCTCATGGTTGAAAAGAATGCCGGAAGAAGCGTGAAGGCCATAGCTTTCCCTGTAATTTCGAATGAGGTTGTGAGCAAAGACCTTTGCACATGCATACGGGCTTGCCGGCATCAGACGAGACAGTTCGTTAAAGGGATAATTGGGATTATCGCCAAACATTTCCGATGAGGATGCTTGGTAGACTTTCGCACCAGGGCAGATATTTCTCACAGCCTCTAATAATCGCAGGGTTCCCATTGCCACTATTTTTGCAGTTTCTTCGGGAGTATCAAAAGACACGCGCACATGCGATTGGGCAGCTAAATTATAAATCTCATCTGGCCTGTGTTCCATTAAGATGCGATGAATATTTCCAGAATCTATCATATTGCCATATACCAAATCAAAATTTAGTACAGATTCGACGTCATCCATAACATGATCAATTCTATCAGTTGCGATAACCGAAGTTCGCCGCTTGACTCCGATGACTTTGTAATTCTTCTTTAGTAATAAATCCACCAGATAGGAGCCATCCTGACCTGTGATACCTGTTATTAACGCAACCTTTTGTTTTTCGTTCATTTGGTTGTTCTCCTATTGTTTTTATACCAATCGTACGTCTTTTTGATGCCCTCTCTAAACGGAGTATAGGAATAGCCGCCGGCCAGTTTTAAAAACTTTGTACTATCACCATCTTTTCTAAATTGACCATCGGTCTTGCCATTAAAGGTGATGTTTACTTTTTTATCGATTTGTTCTGATAAAGTTCTCGCCATCGATAAAATAGATAAATTTTCATGTGGTGCAATTATCAGCGGATCGCTTGTGTGGTGTTTGGCTATCAAAATGGGTATAATCTCACACAGATCATCAACATATAGTTGTTGCCTCAAAGGCAAGCCAGAGCCCCACAACTCAATATCGTCGCCCGCGTTGGCGGTGGCCATCTTGTGAACCAGGGCAGCAACGAAATGTGAACTTTCTTCGCCAAAATGATCGCCCGGGCCATAAATATTTGACGGACTAAATGTAGAATAATCTAAACCATATTGCTGCCTATAGGCACGGCTCTGCACTTGTAAGCCTCGTTTGGAGACCCCATAAGCAAAATTAGTTTCGGCCGGGGATCCCATAAAAAAATCCTCTTCCTTAAAAGGATAATGACTAAGCCGGTCTGGATATGCACAAGTGCTCAGCGAAGACAGGACTCTGGGTACGCCGGCCTTGTAAGCGCACTGTATAACATTAGTGTTAATGAGGGTGTTTTCATAATAGAAGGAGGCTTGATTGTTGATATTCTCCTTAATTCCGCCCACGCGTGCGGCCAAATGGACTATGACGTCTGGGGCCGCCATGGAAAAAAAGCTTTCGGTTTCTTGCGGGTTCGTTAAATCACAATCTTTCGAAGAAACATAGACCCAATCAGGCTGATGCGTCTGCAAACGAGTACCTATAAATCCGCTTCCTCCGGTTACTAAAACTTTCATTCTATGGAAAACTCCTTTTGGAAAAAATCACCGCAATCGCAATGATCAGTAAAAAAGTCTCGCGTATCCTGATTGAATATTCCGTATATATATGAATTAACCTTATCACAAAATGTTTGACGGCCAATTTTTATTTCTTCTTNGGTGGGCTCTGTGCGATCTATTTCTGCTANTAAATTTACTCGGCCGAGTTTGCTNATTTCNGTATTTTGACCAAAACTACTTAAATAATGCCAAACCTTAATTTGCTTATCGTCAACAGTGTATAATTTACCATCACGCACTTGAAAATCGCTAATCGAAGGATAATCTTCGCCGCCACTATCAGGATGAGCTTTAGGATGCCGCTGAGACTCGTTTTGTCTGCCGACAATCCTGATTTCTTGTAATTCTTTTATAGATTTTTTACTTCTAACGTTATACGTGTGAGGTACATTGACAAATGGTAAATCTACAAACATTACATCGTAACATGGAAAGTTAGAATTAGGCAGCTTGAGTACCTGTTTGTTGATCAAGGAAAACGTAGTTATCATGTTTAGGGCGCCCTGATCAGCATAAAAGTCATACTGATTGCCCACAAGAGTCCTTCCAAATTCTGGATTGTCATGATAGTCTTTCCAATGTTTTATGCACAACTTAAACATATCCTTTAGTGCTTCCAGGCTGTTGAAGCACACTACATCCGCATTTGGAT